>WLWD01003961.1_pt1 | contig 42730 bp, 26 predicted proteins | sample 6712731 | NCBI WGS metagenome assembly WLWD01 (sample SAMN12718690, study PRJNA576275) | sponge metagenome | isolation source: marine sponge | host: Mycale hentscheli | place: New Zealand: South Island, Marlborough, Capsize Point | collected 2014-11-01 | reverse complement strand
GAGACAAGACTAATCTCAAAAAATAACCATAACAAATTGATCCACACATCAAGCATGCCAGCAACACGATGTAGGCCAGCAACACGATGTAGGCCAGCAACACGATGTAGGTTTGGTCCTCTTACATATTGCTGCTGTCTAAGGTCTTTGGAGTTTGTCATGCCGCAGATTCAGAATTTAACTGTCTCCTAGTGATCGCTAGTGTCAATTACTGTTGCTTATAATGTGTGTATCTTTTAAAGGTGTACAATACCAACACTGTCCCTAGTATAACTATTTTCCAATGTCTATGTGTATATATGCACATATGTATGTATGTATGTATGTGTGTGTATGTACGTATGTGTGTATGTATGTATGTATGTATGTATGTATGTATGTATGTATGTATGTATGTGTATGTATCTTACAAGTAAGGGCTCTTGGCTGCAGGTTTATTATTGAATCCAACTTTGACCTTATGGTCCCCCACATCCTCGGGATTGTAAGAGCAGTCAAACGTGCCATCACCGTTATCCTTAATGTTCACCGGAACATCACCATTGGGGCCATCACACTCGATAGCAAGGCGGCCGAACCCGCCAGCTTCCCGGGTATCCACGGTGAAATCGGCAGCCGGCATATCGGTATCGATACCATCCTTCTCAACACCTGGACCGAACACTTTGATCTGGGACACAGAAATGACAAATAGTAGAAGAGAACACACGGAGAACACACAGAAAGAAGTCAGACATCAAACACATGATGGCATGCATCCAATTGTAAGTTTCTCTAGGCTATGGGTTGTGTTGGTAACAAGCATTGTAGCACCTGCATTATGTTTAGTCTGAGACTCACATGTCCAATCAGTTTTATTAAATAAACATCAGCATGCCAGGCATTTCAGAGCCAGTGACACCTGGGCCGGGATGCATTGGTCATGGAACTAAGTTTACTATTAGGTAGTATTGGAAGTGGCAAAATGGAAGCTTCCCCTCCCCCCCCCCTTGGCTTCAAGTCATGACTATGTTAAATTAAATTTCATTCATTTCAACCAAAGCACAAATTTGCTTCTAATAATCATTGATTTGCTATAACATAAGAACTTGTAAGTCTTCATTATCTTCCAGATTCTTATGACAAAAGCAACTCCTTTAGTTTTGCAACCCATTAGCTACAACAAATGTGAAATGAAGGGAAATGGCCATATATTTTTTGGAGTAAGGATTTTTAGGTGTAAGGATTTTTTTTATAAAGCCACTTTTTTTACTGACATTCAGCTTCACTGAAACTGAAGGCACTGATTGGAACAGGAAATATTTGCTGATAATGCATACTAACAAGACATAAATTAAATATACTTGTTGGCTATCAATTGTTCTTCCGGATAATTCGACAGATGAGTCTCTCAAACTTATGCTAATATTTCCAACCCTATTGATACTGCATTCTCACTCCATCTCACCCACCCCCCACCACTGCTCTGCTGATATCATTAGAGAATTAGTTATATGACATAAATTAAATTAGCATTGCCTCATTCCTGTTCCCATTCCAATCATGTTCCCATTCCAATCATGCCCCCATTCCACTGTCACAAACTAGCACATGTTTTAAAGTTACAATTCTATAATCATACACTTGTTTAAAATTATCATATTATTTACTACTACTACTACTACTACTACTACTACTACTACTACTACTACTACTACTATACTACTGTTGAAGAGATAGCAGTTAGTTTGTAATGTATGTACTAATGTTCGTGACACTGGGAAGACATGGCCACTATACACATTCAACAAGTAGCAAGAAGCCATAAGCCATGTACATTCCTTAAACAATTTTAACCAGGAAACAAACTTTCTTCCTCATTATCATAATATACTTGACAATACAATAGACATAACAATAATCAATTCACCATCTGAAGTTGAAAGGTTGACTATTAGCCTAAGCTGCAGACTCAATATTTAATGAAACATAACTCAATTAAACAAATGAAGATTAATGCTCTATTTCCTTCATAGCCGGTTTAAATGCGAGTACCAGGTCAAACCCAGTAACACACTACGCCATATTTCCACATTTTGCTCCATTTAGTTCAGAAAATACAAAAGTTAGATGTACATTACATTCCATCCTTAATGGATTATCTAATAGGTGTCTCAAATCTAAGAAAGCTACACAGATTGGTGCAGCACTGTTGTTTTCCCTTCTGACTGCATTACTACTACTATTACATGCATAACTACTATTACTATTATGGTTGATATCACTGCTGTTTGTTATACATGTAGTTTTGTTGTTTTTGTTGCTATTTGTTTTGGGGTTTTTTCTCTCTAGGATTTGTTTCCTTTGAAGGGAAACAAGTAAATCCAATGTTCCGATGATGTTCTCTTGCAACTGTGCATTTCTTCACTCTTGTACTGCTCACCTTCCCTGGGTCGGCCCTGGCTTTGATTGGAGCTCCGTCCTTGAGCTGGCAGTCCGGGTACTGAGACAGATACGTCATCATACTGAGCTCGTCCACGTGCGGGTTGACCATGTCCTCTGGACCCAGCAACTAATTATGGAGCACACACACACACACACACACACACACACACAGAGAGACATACACATACACACACACACACACACACACACACACACACACACAGAGACATACACATACACACACACACACACACACACACATTATAGCAGTACACTTAACACACATATACACTTATTAGATAATTACTATTCATTGCAGCATTCTAGGAAAAAACAGGGAAGACATTAAATAATAATGGGTTTGTAGAAAGGATGGTGGTTGGGGGAGAGGTGGGGAAGGAAGTGAATTAAGGAACAGTGGTAGTGTGTGTATGTGTGGGTGGGTGTGGGTGGGTGGGTGTGGGTGAGGTGCAGGGTTGGGCTAAGCTAATGCAGTTTCCATTGCAAAGTTTCACAATGAAAGTATTGCAGGGCAGGCAGGTCCTACTGGAGACAGATGTCTGCCATACTTCAGTCCACCTGGTTCCATTATGGGCTACTCAAGACCTTTCAACTGCTACCTCAATCCAATCTATAGTAATTAACAACTCTTGCAATCTGTGCTGAGAGTTGAGCACACATCAGCATACTTGGCTACACCAAGCTGACTCAGCAGGACAATTTAGTACTACTATCATCATCATTATTATTAGTATATTTTGCTTATCCGTGATTGTGACAGACGATTCAATTCACACACACTCTTTACAATCAAGTAAGTTGACTCAGACTATTTGTTACAACTGTGAAAGGTGGAATTCCACACTGGGCATGCTCTCTGACCCCCACAATCTTATCATAATTTGATAATCATTTTGTAACACTACTAATATGACGGCACGCTACTAACACCGGCTAGGAATACAAACTTCACATTACCACTAAAAAATGAAATACAGTAAAAACAGCTAACTAAGATAGCGATGATTATAATATAATAAATAAATAATATTATTAATTTTATCATTCTATTATCACCAGTATCATAATTATTACATTATGATTATGATTATGATTATGATTATCATTCCCCACCCTCTTCCTCACCATGGGAACATCGAGCCAGTCCTCGGCCAGCTTCATGGCGTGAGTTGCATTATTCAGAGCATGGTCAGGATCCATGGCCTCGTGCTCCGGGCACAGGCCAGGTGCCATGGCATCCACAAGAGCAGCAACGTTAGTTCCGTCTTTCCAGTCTGACGTGAAGTTGGTAATATTCTTCTCAGGAAGCTTTTTCTACAAAAAATAAAAAATAAAAAATAAAAAATAAATAAAAAATAAAAAAAGAACAACAAAAAGGTGAAAGATATTGCAGTAAATGTAGCTTCAAATACATATTATATATACACACACGCGCGTATATCTACTATATACTATATGTAACTCGAATAATATTCTTTTCTTGATTTAGTGTCTTCTGTAACTTTATGTCTTCCAACTTTGTAGTCCAGAATATATTTCGCTATATATCTATCCTAGCATATTTTTCACTATGTATTATATTGACTCTGGAATATCATATTCACCATAATATCTACCATTGTAATTAACTTTTAACAAAGCTTGGCACAGAATGTGAAGCTCTAGCTCCTTCACCACAGCAACACAATATTATTGACGGCCCCATACTTCAACTGACTCCTTGGACACTAAATAAACAACCTCTCAAAAGAAATGCCTGACGATTAGTTGTTACAAACAAACACAGTGTTTGAACATTCCATACGATAATTAGATATTCCTTCTCACTGCATACATATCCGATTACACCAGCCGAGAACATTTCATATGCCGTACATTACATTACACAGACGGAATGTGCCAAGCTAGGGAACCTGACACACGCATCCAAGGCTTCAGAAGCTACCAGCTCCTCTGATCTCGTCCAGCTTCTGTGACACACTTCCTCTGTTTCTCTGGCCATATATGGCAAAAGCTTTCCAACACCAGAGTCAGGACCACTTAGGCATGACCATTAGTGAAGGAGAGGGATTGGGTTACTCTTCCTGTTTACAGGTGCTGGCTGCCTCAGACCTGAGCCAAGTTGGGAGGTAGCATTCGGTGTAAGGTTTTGGAATGGGTCTGTGCGTGCAAGTGAATTTGTATGCAACATTAGATACGAAACTTGAAAACATAGGTAATGTTACACACACACACACATACACATACACACACACACACACACAAACACACACACACACACACAAACACTTACACACATTTTCACACACACTTACACACACACACACACACATTTTCACACACACACACACACACACACATACACACACACATTTTCATACACACTTACACAAACACACACACTTACAAACTTACACACACATGCACATCAGATAAAAACTTGCACACATATACACACATTTCAAATAAATGGGGTCACTTGTGATACACTGTCTGTGTACACACAAGGACCAGTAGTCTTTCGCTACTCGAGGGTCTCACAGGTCTGCTAAATGGTCCATTCAGTAACATTAGAACATGGGAAATTTGTACTGAATGTCAACAACACCAATATGGCGACCGCTTCACAAATGGACGCAAAACAAATCCATCGACTGCCGACCCTCCCACACACACACACACACACACACACACACATACACACACACACGAGTGTCAATGAGCTGGTAACTGCATATGGTATTGCTAGCGATTAAATGAGTGTGTGCTCGTGTGTGCAAGCAAGTGCGTTGTGCGTCCAAATATTTATATTTTGGGGAATTTCACACTTCAAGGAGCACTGCCGCGGAGTTCAATGGAACGTCTATTGTCTATCACTTGCGCCATATTAGAACAAACTTGGCAATCTATCAAAAGAAGGTCCTCTTCATCTCCAAATCTTTCATACATATGTATCAGGAGAGACTGTACTTCATTGGCACATATCAAAGACGGCAGTGCTTATTGTACCTTCTCCTGTGACATATTTTGGATCAGTGAGCTAGCAACTTGGTGAAGATAAGGGTGAATGGGCCGCGAAAATAATACAGGAAAAAATACATCTGGACATTCTAATGGACTAAACAAAAAAAAAACGTGCAAGGAATACAAAATATTCCCAGCTAGAATTGTTTCATTTTCGAATCCCATCTTTGCTGCTTGAAGAGGACACATGTTTCTAACATTAGCTCAAAGGAAATAGACAAAGGCTTCCGTGTGCCCACAGGATACATCCCACACTAACACTCTCAACCTCCCAGACTCTTCTTCTTCTCCCCAAGATGCCCATGCAGAGGTAGCACAAACAACGTCGTGCTTAATTTGAACCTTAAGCAGCTGCATTTTAACAGCGGGAGTGGAGGCATGTGATAATTTGTGTCAGAATCTTCGCCCACAATCTGGTAAACCACCACATGCATTGCAAGAACAAAATTTCAACACACAAAATCATTCAAATTCTGTCAAATAATTCTCATAAATCCATTCACATTCCCACAGTCTCATTCCCACGCTTGCATTTCCTAATACATTCCTCTCAATGCTTACCTGCAGCCATTCCAGCAGAGCTTGCTTGCCGGTCTTGCCTTTCTTCCCTCCTTTCCCGTCGCCATCATCATCTTTGATGCCGAACCCGATGCTGATCTGGTAGTGCAGAATGAGAGTCCAGATCAACCCAAGGATCAGCTTCACATTGCCATTAATAATATCTCCACTTCCTGTACATGTATAAATAGTAGTAGCAATAGTAGTAATAATAATAATAATAATAATAATAATAACAACTATTATACATATAAAATTTACATAAATTAAAGCAACAACTAAATAGCTACATCGGTAAAGTTAAACTCCATACAATTGTAGCTATTTTGTTTTACTATATTTAACAGTTACATCTCACCTATGTTGACCAAGTAAATGCCCTCTGTCTTGGTAATAAAATTCAGGGCCTTCTCCAAGTTCTCCATTTTCTGAGCGTGCACTCTGGGCTTCTTGTTGTACTTGCCCACTTTCTTCTGAGACAGTACCTCCAGCAGAGTGATCAAAGAGATGCCATCAGAAAAGTCTTCTCCAATCTCACTGATCGTGAATTCTGGGCCCTGCTTCTTCAAATGTTCATTGCACCATCTTGTAAAAGTTTTCTTCTGGATCCTCTTCCAGTCTGCATCTATTGCAGCCTCAGTCAAGATGATCTCGTCTTCTTTTTCAATCGCTTTGTCCTTCTGCGTTGCCCTGCAAGTAGACACAAATAAAGCCACGTTGAAACCATTAATAATAGCTTCTAGCTAAGGAACTTTCTGCAAGATAAACACACACAAAACACTTACATGGGAAGAAATCTTGCTGCAGTAGTTCACAGATGTTTTGTGAGGTGAGGCTGCTGACGGGTTTAGCAATATAACCACAGCTACGCAAGCGCAGAAACTAGAAAAATGCAATTACGAGTTTAGTTTCCGGGCACTTACTTGGAGAACGTCAGAAACGGTAAAGTGTAGCTAATAGTAAATGCCGATATAGACGATACTTTACCCATCAATTGTATTTTTAATTTTGTTTTATTATTTTGTCGTATTGTGTTTGAACAGTAATTTTGTGCTGCAATAAAGTGAATTAGCCACCTGCATGAGTCTCACTAAATTAGTATTCCAATGAGTTTACATTGCACGTCTTGATAAATGATTTCCTAAAATTTTATCCCAAAAATGGCTTCCATCAAACATAAACAAGTACCTCACAGAGCTTCATTCACTGCACGACTGCAGGGCCGTGTCCTCCCTTGCAAGATTTAAAAAAATGTTATAAAGTGCAAGCTTTGCACTTAGTGAAATCCAGAATATTAGGCTCATTTGATGTTTTCCTGGTTACAGTACTATGATATAGCATATATCTATGGATAATTCAACCTTGGAATAGCATTACATAAATTGTTTTGAAGGACTTTCTGCCATATAATTAGTCTATGGGGGGGGGGGGGGGGGGGGGGGGGGGAGAGGGAGAGAGCTACAGAAGTCAACGCGTTACGGAGTTGGTAAAGGGTCTTTTCAGTTGCGCGATAATAAGAGTTTACAACGTTGTGCTATTGCCAAGATTGAGCTAGCGATGGATCCTCCGCCGGAGAAGAAGATGAAGATGTCTAAAGTAACGAGAGTGAAAAACAAGATGCCCGCAGAAATTCAAATAACTGCTGAGCAATTGCTCCAGGAAGCTGCTGCCACCAAAATGGAGAAAGTCCCTCCTCCACCTAGGCAAAAAGTAACCGATCCAGCAGAGCTGGCCCACCTCCAGATGAGGAAGAGGAAAGAGTTTGAAGACAACATCAGAAAGAACAGGACTCAGATGACTAACTGGATCAAATATGCTCGTTGGGAAGAAAGCCAGCAGGATCTAGAGCGTGCCAGGTCAGTGTACGAGAGGGCCATAGACGCTGATCACAGGAACATCCCCGTGTGGATCAAGTATGCCGAGATGGAGATGCGACACAAGCAGATCAACCACGCTCGCAACATCTGGGACAGAAGTGTGACTATCCTTCCTCGAGCCAACCAGTTCTGGTATAAATACACTTACATGGAGGAAATGCTGAACAACGTTGCTGGGGCAAGGCAGGTGAGTGGCATGGAAGAATGTTTCAATGGAATGACATTGGTAAACAAGCGTGATTAATTCTGGCGAACTTTAATTTTTATGTGAAAATGAAACAGTAAGTATCCATTATGCTGATAGTTTGTGCACAGCTGGTGCTGCTGATGTTTACTTGGATTGTGTTAGATGGGAAACATGCTTTATTTTCCAGAGCTACAGTGCTAAAGGGGAACTTTCGTTTGATGCTGATGCAGTGAAACTTCAACCTATGCTCGTATAGCGAGGCTGGTTTTAGTTATTAAATGGATAAATGAATTTCTAAGTGAATTTCAAAAGGCGCAGCAGGCTTCTACACTTAGTTAAAGTACTCAATGATTATAATTAATTTTAATAGACCAGAACTTAAACAGTGAGTCAGATATAAATCAGAATAAGCGCAGATGGTTAGAAGCAGGAATACAACAACATTAATTCAAAGAGTGTCATCTGTCCTGTGAAACTGTATGAGTCAAGTTTCTTAGAATTAGGATTTAAAAGATAGCGTAGCTCCTCTATCAAGTTTTTATAGACGTAGCTATTACAGTACTTATTCTCAATACAGTACTCACTCTGTTCCAGTTAGAGGTGAATATTGTTTTTGTTTTACCCATTAATGAAATTATGAATATAAACCCTGGGTTTCAATTTAGTAAATCAGACCTAATTACAGATGGATTGTTATTTTCTATTCTCTTGTATATGTGACAGGCTCTGGGAAAACCAGGAATTTCGGGCAAAAATTGAAATTGAGATATAGGCTTCAGAACTAAGTCATCGGAAAAATTCTTTCTTTCACCTATTTTTGTTTTTTGCAGAATTAGTCTTAGTGACCCTTACTCTAAGTCTATGCCAAATTTCAAATGTCAAAACAACTTAAAAGACCTCAAGCATGCTGTGGAAAGACAAGCTACTTTTTATTCTCTTTCGTTCTCGAGGTACAATAAACGGGGAATGGGTGGAGTTTCAAACAAGCAGCTAAAAAAACGGCATAGCTTTGAGACTATTGCATGCAATCTACAGCTTACCTCTAGCTGAAAGTTTACTACTACATCGAGTAGAGTAGCAAAGGATTCCGACAAGACTGGCTCCGAGACGCTCTGAAAGCTAAAAAGAACTCTACGCAAAACTTCGTTAGTTGCCGTTAAAGCGGCTGCACAATTTAATTGCGTATGCGGAGTACGCCGTTAAGTATACGGAAACGTTAATTATACCGGAAGTGGATATTCAATTTATGTTTTCACGATTTCTAGTTCAATTGCTTTACTGAATACAGCCCAGTTCAACTGCCAGTTTCTGTGCGAGTCAAAGGTTTTACCCTCCAGTATTTTAGCACTAAGTTGAGATAAATTGTAGCTTTTTATTAATATAAAAAACTCATTTTTTTTTGGTTTGGTAGAAATGCCTGGTTTTCCCAGAGCCTGTCACATATTGTGAATATTTTGTTTGCGGCAGCTTACAGGCTTAACAGGAGGACCAAAATTAATCATAGGAGAATTTAAAAATGGAGGGAAAAATTTAATGATTATGCACATTCTAATATATATATTAATTTAGATTATTGAAGTTAAAAATATGCAAAATATTGTGAGGAAAGGGATTAAAAAGCATATGTCAGATTTACTCCCATGGTGTGTTGTTGTTGTTGTGGGCAGGTGTTCGAGCGGTGGATGGAGTGGGAGCCGGAGGAGCAGGCGTGGCTGTCTTACATCAAGATGGAGATGCGCTACAAGGAGGTGGAGAGAGCCAGACTCGTTTACGAGCGCTTCATTCAGGTTCACCCGGAGCCCAAGAACTGGGTGAGGTATGCCAAGTTTGAAGAGAACAACGGCTACCCTGCCAATGCCCGCAACGTGTTTGAGCGTTCTACCGAGTTTTTCGGCGAGGAGCACATGGACGAAAAGTTGTACATCGCATTTGCTAAGTTTGAGGAAGGTTGCCGAGAGTACGAGAGAGCTAGAACCATCTTTAAGTACGCCCTGGAGCACATTCCCAAAGAAGAAGGCAAGGAGCTGTTCAAAGTGTACACCCAGTTTGAAAAGAAATACGGCGACCGCGCTGGAATCGAAGACGTGGTAATCAGCAAGAGGAAGCTCCAGTACGAGGAGGCCATTGAGGAGAACCCCATGAATTACGAGTCATGGTTTGACTACATTCGCCTGATGGAAGATGAAGGTTCTCTAGAAATGACCAGAGAAGTGTATGAACGTGCCATTGCCAATGTTCCTCTGTCGAACGAGAAGAAATTTTGGAGGCGTTATATTTACCTGTGGATTTATTACGCCCTCTATGAGGAATTGGTGGCGAAGGATTACGAGCGTACGAGGCAGGTTTACAAGGCATGCTTGGACATCGTCCCACATAAGGAGTTCACCTTTTCAAAGCTCTGGATTATGTACGCGAAGTTTGAAGTTCGCCAGAAGAACCTGTCTGCTGCTCGCAAAGCCCTGGGCGCGGCTATCGGGAAGTGTCCGAAACCCAAGACCTTCAAAGGTTACATAGAACTCGAGCTTCAGCTGCGAGAGTTTGATCGCTGCCGAAAGCTTTACGAGAAGTTTCTGGAGCATTGTGTGTCAAACTGCCAAACATGGATCAAATATGCTGAGTTGGAGACTATACTGGGAGACATAGGCCGCGCCCGTGCTATCTACGAGCTGGCCGTAAATCAGCCCGTCATGGACATGCCTGAAGTTCTCTGGAAATCCTACGTAGACTTCGAGTCTGAATTGGAGGAATTTGAAAAAGTTCGTGACTTGTACGAGCGGCTCCTTGAGAGGACGCAGCACGTTAAGGTGTGGCTTAGCGTGGCCAAGTTTGAGGATTCTCTAGAAGGCGAAGATAAAGTGGTGAGGGCAAGAAAGGTGTACGAAAGAGCAGATAAATGTTTGCGGAACTGTGAGAACAATGAAGAGAGATCCATGTTTCTGGAAGCATGGAAGAACTTTGAAAGTGAGCAAGGAGACGAAGAGCATCTGGACATTGTGAAGAAGAAGCTGCCGCGCAGGGTGAAGAAGAAGCGAAAGGTTTATCGGGAAGACGGCAGCGACAGGGGCTGGGAGGAGTACTGGGACTATGTTTTTCCAGATGACGAGGCTTCTGCACCCAATCTGAAACTCCTTCAATTGGCTCGAATGTGGAAAGAGAAACAAGATGATGAAGATGACGATGACGAAGATGATGACGAAGAAGGTGATGATGAAGATGATGAAGAAGATGATGATGAGGGAAAAGGGGACTCTGAAAATGAAGGAAAGACTAATAGCACTCCTCCAGCTTCACATTCTGAATAGAGATATTATCAGTTTCTATATGCACTCAAATGCTCTCACCACCCATTGACCACAACTATTTTTACTAATTATCCATTTTAAAAAGCTTCCTGTTTTGGTTAAGTTATGGATTGCAACCGTACAAAATACGCTCCCAACAACACCGCGCGACAACAGGAGTAGCTCCGGTCACCGCCGTAACTAACAAGGTGTGAGGATTTATGTACGTTCTTAATGCATTGCAGCAGCTGTGGAGACTGAGTTACGGTCGGCTGCAAGAGTTAGCTAACTGCATTATTAGCTGGCTATATTCGTTAATATGTCTGTGTCAGAAATAGCTATGTATTTCCACCACCTCTCTCTGGGTTGCATTATTATTCCTGTGTTCTTTTGCCTACTAAATAATATTGCAAAATAATAGTAACAGTAAATTATGAGTGGCTTATTCGTAAGTAGAGACATCTGGAGAGTTAACATATTTATTCTGAGACTACCAAGATCGTTTTGAGTTTGCACACAAAGGGATGACTGGATCAGGAAGATTTTCATGGATCAATTGCAGCCACAGATTAGTCCTTATCCAAATAAAAGTAAGATAATCATGTCAACATTAATAGAATAGTTTGCTGGATGAAATGTAGGGTTCCTAAGTAGACTAAGTAATAAATGAGTCTCACATAGCCAGCCTTGCCATTGTCCAGTTACATCACCTACATTAAGCCTTGAGAACATTATTAGTGGATGCTGGTGGCACTGAAAACCACATTAACTTTTAAAACTTATTATGGTTTATTTTGTATAATACCTGCCTAAAGACTCGTCTTTCTGTTTACATTCTCATATCTGTCTAGCTTAGCCATTAATGTTAATGGTTATTTCTGGGATGTCCCACCCTCTTATACATACATGTATGTACTATAATAATACTCTCATACTTGTTATCCTTGAAAAAGATTTCAAATCTTCATGACAGCTTAGAAAAGCAGCAGTTCAATCCTGAAGAAAGGTATAGCTACTGTAACTTTATTTTATTTTTTGAAATATTTTTGTTTCCTGCCTCCAGCTCAACATCTCAACACAATAAGGAAGTGGCTGCAGGTATTACTGAAGAAATTCAGTTTGACCCAGATAACGAATATTCTTTGGACATGATAAAATGTAAAAAAAAAATTGGCAAAATATTACACTTTTATTATATTGTCTATTTTAGTGGTAGTAAAACGTAAATAAGAATATTTACGAAGAACAGCGAAAGAAGGTGATTCTGCTTCAGCTATATAAAAGTATCGAAATGTGATCAGCACAAACAAAGGATTAGTGTACATTTGTACAAAATGTAATAATGTATACATGTTTGTATATTGAAGGCTTTTCTTTGACACAAAAGTGTAGTCTTGCCTGAAGAAAAACTTCATTAATTCGAAAAACTCTCAAAAGAGTACATGACAGATGAATCAGATGGAGATTCCGATGTTATCATTCTACACGAACATGAATGGAGATCAGACAGTATGTAACTGTTTATATATATATAATATATTATATAAATAATATTTAGAAGTTAATAAGTGGATGAAGGAATTGGACCAGAGGTACAAACACAAGGGAATTATCGGAAGTAGTTGCACTCCATCTAAGCCAAGAAGGCTTGGAAATCCCTCTGTCTCCATCTCTTCAGTAGGAGCTCCAGAGTGGATATTATATATATATATATATTATATTTATTTATTCCACCCTAGATATCTTCACAATGATATTTTTAGGTTACTTGACCGTGAAATAACTCACGATATTTCACGCTGTTATTTCGCTGTTATTTCACTATTACACGCTGTACTGCGCAAGCCCATTACCCTTGTACTAACTATGGTAGTGAAGATATCTAGTGTGGAATAAACCACTTATTACACTTGTCAGAGTGTTGTGGCAAGATATTTCACTCTCAGGCTTTATTTTCACTCGCCTCTGGCTCGTGAAAATAAATTAGCCTGCTCGTGAAATATCTCGCCATATCACACTCTGACTCCTATACTCCCATATCACACTCTGACTCATGTAATAAGTATTATATATATATACATACATACATTGGATAATATAGCTGTTAGTCCTTTTACTTTTGTCCCAAAGAAGCATTAAGAACTACCCCCAAACCCCACATTATATTTCCTACTCCAAGGTCCTGATACTATCTTTATGCTTTCAAACTTCTACATCAGTTTTAGTACACTACCACTAATCAGTCTTTGTTAACTATATCTACCAGAGGTCCAGATACAGTCATGCTACAATAATTCCCAGGCTCTATAAAGAAACTTTAATTTACAGTCTAGGAAGCATGAGCTGGCACTACAGAAGCACCCCTGCAAGCAGGCAGGCAGACACTCGTGCATTCAGGAAAGGAAGCCAGTATGCTAAAAAAAAGTGCTCAGTTCCATACAGCAGTTGCTAGCAAGGAGGTAAAGCGGGACAGCACAGGCTAAAGATGGTGTGGCCAAAGATAGTATGGCATTAAGTTGAAGAACTATTAGCATTAATTATTAACTGCAGCAGTACACATCTGAGATACATCAGCATCCATCTAGCTGTGATTGTAAGATTACTTTAAATGGTGAAGTGAAACTGGGGTTGGCCTTGTTTTTTCTTAGCAGTATTTAAAGTGCATGCACACAATCAGTCTAGAAACATCCTTTAGAGTGGAAGGTTCTGGAAAGTATGCAAAATGAGAATATAATTTGGCATTAGTATGAAGACAAATGTGACGGAGAGTGAGCATAGCCATCTTGAGAAGCTACGGGAGTTTTAGGTGTGCCACATAATGACTAAGTCAGCCTTCTCAGATTGAGAGAGCCATAGGGGTGCTTACTCAAACGTTTATGGGCTCGGATAAAACTCACAGGAGAGAACAATATAGAAAACAGGACAGTATTAACTCCTGTGGTTACTCACTCATTACGGAAGTGATGTCCAAAATGTCCTTCTTTTCCCTGCGACAACATGGAGGAATGTGCCAAATTAATAATAAACTAATTTTAAAAAATTAATGAGAGCAGTTAATAACCAAAATAGCTTCTTGAAGATTCACATGACTACAATATCATATAGCCATCTATTGATTAAGAATTTTTTTTCCAACTCAGCCAGTCAATAATTTAATGAGCATAAAATAGTAGAAATGCTTTCTATAAATTTCACTCTGTCATTATATTTTCGGCAATAGAAGTTGGACATGAGGCCACCATAAAGACTGAAGGTGACACCAAATAGATAGCTGGCAACATTAGCTATCCGTGCTAGCTTTCTAAACTTTACTTTTGTAAAAGAAAAATTGGTTTGAAGAAAGATTTAAGCATTGCAAGCACACTTGTGAGCATAAAGCTAACAAATGACAAGGCAAAACATGCGATGAAAGCAAATACAAAACAAAACGAAAACATTTAGTTGATGCAGCCCATGATCGCCATGGCATTCTCCCGCATTATAAATAATTTATTACTACCACTATAGCATGTACAATGTATCTATGGCACAATTATTTATTTAGTTACGCAGCTACATTATTCCAGCTGAATATTGATTTGTTCATACAACACACGTTGTATCACTTCATTAACAGGGGCAGCCTTTCCTATATGTGTAGGAGTCGGGTGCAAGAAAAGGACACACTGGAGATATGCTGCACATTAATTATACACAAACAAGATAGTAATGGCTAAATGTTGTCTAATCACCCTGGATCAATTAAACTATTCATTCTGTAGTGAAATCTAGTAACATTCTGAATCTGAAGTGTCCATAGTATCTCCTACAAGGTGTTAGTTGTTGTTTAAAATTTCATTCGGGTACTTTTAGATGCCAAACTTGTTATTTATTTTATGGCCTGTAACCATTAATGATATAGTAGGTAAATTAACCACAATTAGCTGTTTTTCTGTGTCATTTAGCAAGCAAATTCTAAAACTTGATGGGTCCACATTCTTTTAATTTGTTACCTTATCTCCAGCAATAAAACTTGAATTGTTGCAACATAAGGATTGAACACTGTTATAATGGGGTGCTTAAACAACACCTTGCGAGGTGTTTGCCAGGAGGCGCTGTCTGGACACCCCACTTTGAGCCCTTATAACTTCTACACCAATGCATACTTTACCAAGTGAGCTTATAATAATAGCTTATATCCATTCGTTTCTTCCTTTCAAATATCATTTAGTTGTGACTAACTATGGAGACAATATAGGCTTTAAACTGGGGTGTCCAGGCAGCGCCTCCTATTTAACACCAAAACTAAGTTATCCAAACACCCCATTTTTAACAGTGAAGGTTACACCAAATAGTAATATGTCTATTTTGACGCAGGTTTTTTTTTTCTTTTGTTTTGATTTTTTTTAAATGTGTCATTAATTAATTTTCCCTTAGTTTGGTTTGAAAAAAGGAGCTGATTTTAAAGAATGCATAATGCTCACCATACAAGAGACATAATGTAACTTTTTTCAGGAGAGTTAAAATGCTACGGGTTAGCACTGCATATGCTAAAAAGGCAATAATTTGTACTACTGCCACTAAAAGTGGATTTTGATGGAGTCTGAATGGAATTCACGAGGGGAAAACACCAGGGAAAATGTTTGAACCTCGTAAATCTGCTGACCTCCTGTCCCTACCACAATGACATTGTAATCCTCTTGGATCAAATTACCCTCCTATTCTTCCTCTAGCAATGTCTGATCCTGTGCCTCCTGCCCCTTCTGCCAATGAATTGTATTCTCAACTTATAGGGAAGAGTTTTCAAGGAAGTTATGGAGGCACTCACAAAATCAGGGATATTCTATGGCATACATTTTCCATCCAATCTATGGACCCAGCCATGGGAGATACCCTTGCTACTATAATGAGATTATATGACAATCAAATTTGGAAAGGGTTTATTCCTCCACCGCTCACATACAAGATATATGTCCAGGACGCTAGTGCTAATAATAGTTTTATAATAGGTGCTCTTTATTCACTGCAGATTGTGAACTGTATATGCTTCTCCCCTCCCAACTGGATATTAACTAGTAAATATACAGATAAGATGGGATACCGCATTGAAGTAGTGCAACAACTATAGTGTTACCTGCTGATTAATTCAACAATTCCTTCTGGTGTTTTTGTACAGTCAGACTTAGCAATAGCTATACTTGACCTAGTTCATGTTGTTCTTGTTTTTATTTTTTTCCATATAATATTGCTTTTTAACATTTTAGTAAAAAATACGACAGTGTAGTATTTGATAGCTTCAGCAAGCAAGTCTAGACATCAAAAGAGTGGCACCATAGAAAATGTTAATTCTATTTTTTAATATTGTAATCTGTAGCATTTAAAAAATCTATGCCTCGAATTCTCAATACTTTGAAGAACCAAGATCACCAACCTTATTTGCCAGTTTTGTCAGGACATCACTCCAGGCATAGTTATATTGAACTACAATAGCTCAAATCCTTCACAACATCAGGAATACACTAAAAAATCAGCAAAATAGCTGGGACAAAGGAAGCTTACTGGCTCATACTAGATCTTCAAAAGTGTGCAATTGCTCACTACTCAGCTCATCAAAGCTGAGAACTGCTGTGAACTAGATAGAGTGGGGGCCACTTTAGGATGTAAGTCCCAAGCTATTAGCAGCTATTATGAAAAGCTAACACCTAACCTACAGCTAGCTAAAGCCACTCTAGATTATAGTAGAGAATAGCAACACTGTCTAACTGTATGTTGCCCCAAGTTAAGACAATCAGTACAATCAAACTAACTAATAATCAAATAGTGATGAGTATAACAGTAAAAAAAGTCAGAGTTGCGAGTTGCAAAAAGTGAGTAGTCTGAGAGTGTGAGAGAGAGAGTTCAGACTATATTCCAGAGCAGAGCAGACAGAGTGAATAGAGTGATAATTGTTGTGAAAAGGGGAGTTAATTGTAGTGTACACAGAGTTCTTGAGTGAATGAAGTGCAATTAGGGGTTCAAGTTTAATTAGGTTAAGTGGAATGCAACAGTCTCCACTAGAACAACATCCTTCATAGCCATTTGCTCAGCAAGATAGCTCTCTAACAAAGTACAATGACATCTGCATAATAAATGATGCCTCAATAAATCTAGTAATGAAAATTTCAGTAGTGAGCCAATTTGTCCCAATTTTTGGGTGTATTAGTTTTGACGGTAACGACTATTTGAAAATATTTTTGCATATTTATTTGTATTTGATAAATTTCATCACGTATAGACAACAAACATTTGTATATGCAATATTCAAGATTACAAGTTGTCTTAATATGAATATTATGGTATTAGAATGTTTAGCCACGCAATCTAGTAAGCCCCAAATCACACACTGTTACTTTCTTACCATGACACAGGATTGACCAGCTGCTGTAGCATTGCATTCCAAGAACATGTTCTCCTGGTTAAACCAGGAAGAGGCACCTGAGTGAAGACAGCAAATAGAGTGACATACAGTTGCTTGGAAGGCATATTTGATTGTTTACTTTTTCACTAGGTGACTGTCTGGCAGACATCATTTTATAGCCCAGAAACTGAAGTCATAAATTAGGAAAAAAACAAACAGTGAAGTTGTTGTGGGCACGTTTTGTCAACAATTACCGATAGGTAATATTGAGTAACAGTGTAATTATTGAAAAATTGATTTCTTACTTGCAAATAGAAAACTTTAGACTGGGACAAGCAGGATATAAAGGCATGACATTAACTCTTCAATGTTATGTTCCTTATATTAACAAAATCAATATTTCCCATTTTTATATTCACAAAGAGATAATTTATATAAAATAGTATTCCTCATCTTTTTTTATTTTTATGTATTGTTGAATTCTGCAAAATTTGTTTGATATTTGCAAAGTATGACATTGAATAAACTCTACATTGGTATAAAGCTACAATAATCATCATAGATTCATTATAGTAGTGACGGTTGCTTCCATGGTATAATCTACACAGCTTTACATGGTTTGTAACCAATGTCTAACATCCCCAAAGTTTCAACGATAATTATACTGTAAAATAACTGACAACTGAATGTTATAGTCTTCAAAGTATGATTCTGGTTTGGAAGAAAAAGTGTTGTCTAGTATAGAAAATACATACACTTTCTGGTGCAGGTGAAGATGGCTGGATTGATGATATTGAGTTAACAAGTTTTAGCCCCTTTAGGAGGACCAATCTCATGTGAACTAAAAATTAATTAGCTCAGACAAATCCTTTGAGTCAGCCACATATCTATATTTCTGTAATTTTGAATTCAGATTATTCACGACTTGTGTACATACAGGAATGCATGTTTCCGAATCATCTGCCTCAGATTTGATCTTATGTGCCTTCGAATGTGAGAAATATCAAGCTGCTTAAAAAGCTAGTCTTTAACATCCTCCACAAGTTGCTTATTCATGATAGAATCACTTTAATTTAGACTAACCTGTGTTAAATTTTGTCTATTATTTTGGTTACCTATTTCTCAATTGATTTGGTTAACTACATATTCTAAAAAATATTCCAGAATAATGTATCAAGGTCTAGGAGTTATAGCCAATGAAAAAAGATTATCTTTGCTTGTTGATTACCAAACTGAATTTGCACCAAAAAAAAAAAACAGTGAAAGTTTTGTTATAAAATAGAAACTGATATGAAATTTTAAAAATATTATGCGACTTTGATGGTTATAGAATGTCATAACTTTAGCATCACTATACTTGATGCCCTGAACTGAAATTTATTAGCTAGATGCACAGTTTGTATTTAATTATAATTCAATGGAGAAAGGCAGAGCTAATTAGCACTTCTGCTCCCTACAGATGGAGTGTATGGAAACAAACACACTGTTTGTCACGTTCCTCTATTAATACTAGGTGGCATTGCTGCTGTAGTTTTTTTTTCAAGTTAGGAGATAAATTATTGCAGTCTGTGGCTCAATTGAGCCTTCTCCTAAGTGAAGTTTCTGTATATTTTATGACTGCACATTTTAAGCTGTGGGAATGAAATTTGTACTAGTATCATTTTGATTAGGGCCTGCCAGATTATATTTAAAATTTATATAATCTTTTTAAAATTAGTTATAAATACATATTATTCCAAAATACTCAAATTACTGAAGGTATAAATAAGTGGAATATAGTGTATGATTGCAGTAAAAAATTAATGATTCACCCTCAGCATGCATGCGTAAGAGTCATAGTAGTCGTCCTGTCTGTCTATCCATCTGTCTGTCTGTCTGTTCTGTCACACACTGATTTTGGAGATTAGGTACTGAAAATTGAATTGTTGACTCAAGTATTTCAGTTTTCACAATATGGAAGATTAAATATATTCTTCCAGCGAAAACCTCTGAAAGTCTCACTTAAACATTGATAAAGTAGAAAGAGTACATACTGCTGCAGCTGAAGATGGCTGAATTAATTAACAGAATCACTTAGCACACTTTGAACCGATTGGAGAGTTTTGTGTGTTTGTGTGTATTAAGTGTTAATTGGTGTGTGCGTACTTATTTGGTTTTTGTAAGTCATGGTGTCAGTTTTGTTGGCCAATCAGATTTGTGAGTGTGGGTGAGACATAGGGTTCTATATACTGTGGTCTGTCTCACCCACCTCAGATTTTGTACAGTGAGGCTTTGAATAAAGACATTGATTCCAGTAGAGTCTGGTGAATCTCAGTTGGGGCTTGATTTGGGTCGCCTGCGTAACTGGGGGAATACCAGCTTACTGAGAAACGTCCTTCAACAGCCTGTGCATTAACTCTGGTGGCAGCGGGGATGCTACCTGGAGCTCTGAGGACGGAGATCACGGAACTGAGAATCACGACGACCCCACAAACTGCTACCTTTAACTCCTCACTAATGATTTTCTACAAAATTGGCTTTGTGCTGGCTTCACACTTGCATTTAGAAGAGTTTGTGAGTTGACTAGCATGGGATGCCACACCTCCAGCAAATTAGTGATCAGCAACTTGTGCCCTTATATAGCTTACTCTTGACAAGTCAACTTTACCCTCCTTATAATCAAGGTGGGCAGGCTTAATTTCTATCTTTTTTATGTCACAGGGTTTCTAGGGCTACTAATTTGTTCTTACTATTCCTAGGGCCATGACTATGAAGCCTGGAGTGCACTGATAACTGTCTATATTACAGTCAGTGAAACTGTTACTCTGTTCCAATCAAGTGATTTTTTTGCTCCAGAATGCAGCTGCACCATACTCTACACACCTTGATTGGTATTGGTCTCCAGCTGAAGAAAGTTTCAATCTTGTCACAAACAGTAAATGCAGCTAGCAGTCAAGTTAGCCTAGTGTAATGGAAAGAAAAGTTCTTGATGTAATTTGCTCAAAGTTTGTGTTATCTTCATCAGCAATCTCATATGTTATAACAACTACTAAAAGCACATTATGTTGTAGCTATGATGCTGAAATCTAACTTTTGGTACTAAAAAGATATGTCAAAAAGCTTGATACATTTGGAATGACATAATCCTCACAAATTTCTGAATGAGGAATCATATGACTTACAAGGAGAAAATGAAGATATAAGTAAAGGTCAAGTAAGACTTTCACAGATTTCTGCATGAATGAGATGCATCCAGAGGTAGAAAGTTCTACATTGTATCATGTGTATATATCCAATCAACTTTCTGGTCGATAGACTATTCTTAATCAAAGTAAATAGATTTTGTTACACTAAACTTTAAATATGAAGGATTATTTAACAGTTAGGGTATATATGTCTGCAATGAGGCACTTCCATCTTTGTATTGGGTAATTATTCTTAGTATATAGCATTTGGGATAGAGCTCAAAGAGCACCCATTGACTATAACTCATACATCATGATGTGCTTGCTATTATCATACTTTGCTTTCCTTGTTGTGTCAATAGACTTAGACAAAAATTGCCATTTTTTTCCTATCCTGATATTAATTTTTTTGCTCCATAAATTTACCTATTTTGCATTTTCATTAATGGGGAGAGTGGTATTGTTCAAATATGGCACCTGCTGAGCAAATCAGCAGCAGAATATAGAGATATCTTAGCCTATCAAGTATGTATCAGAAACGCTGGTGAACATTTCAGAATTGAGTTGTCTACTGCTTCAAACCTCCATTTTGCTAAAGTAAATTGCCCTTTTGGTTGTTGTTGTTGTTGTTTTGCTCACAGAATTGCTGATTCATTTTTTTTTTGACTACCCATTTTGCTCAAATTTACTGAGCAAATTTTGTCAAGGCCTAGTCAATGACTCGTTTGATCTGGCAAAAAAATTAAGTAAACAAAGTACAAGTAGATTGATATGAAACCCTCACCATACTACAGGCTACCTTGTTCTCAGTTCAGCTCTTAAGAAAGGATTGGCAGAACAGCATTGTTGGTACTAAAAGGGGGATTTCTTTGCCATAAATTGCATTGGTAGCAGCATGGCAGGCAATAGAGGCAGCAGAAATAGATGTGTCAAGTCCCTAAATCTGGCTGAGTCCTTGGGTATCTGATTAGTACATTGCATACCAACCTATTATTGTTATACATCACCCGTAGGAAGTATTCCAGTGCACTGAATGTCCACAGCTGATGAGAAAGACTCTTTTGACAAATGACATGGATAACTTGCTGACTCAGTTTTGTTATTATAATATTCTACTTCATCACAATTTTTCATATCACTTTTGAATTTTGTTAATGTGAACTATATATATGACTTTTACTGTATCTGTAGTAATCATGTGGTAGTGAGAGCTGTAGCAACTCTTTTATCATCTTAATCACACAATTAGCATGTAATTACCATCAACTTGTCTTGTAGCATTAGAAATAATGTATGAATAATTATAAAAAGAAAATAATCAATTAATGTATAAAAGTTACAGTTCTAATTCTGTTTCTGATTGAGGACTGATTATAAAATATAAAACAATACTAAATATAACAATACAATTAGTTAGGTTTATTGTTACTCAATTTTATCAGTTTCACTCCCTCTTATCTTTATCTTTCAATTATTTTCAGTCTTTCTCATATTTCGTGCCATACTCACGTATCTTCTCCAGAATGCAGCTGCCATTCTCTTTTTCATAATACTCTGTAAAACAAAGTAGTATTGATTTAGTGTATGAAATAAAATATGTAAGATTTAGTCTTTAAATATTTTAGGAACAGGGGTTCCTGTGGACCTATGCAGGTGCTGGGATTTCAAAAGTCAGCGTTTTTTTTAAATTTAATTTTAAACCATAAACTCTCGGCCTTTGGGGGTCTTCTAGGTGAACTAAAAGAGCAGGTGAGGCCGACTGTGACTTTTATACTACATGACATAGAACAAAGGAGGTATAAGAACAAAGGAGACAAAGAAGTGGTAATTTAACTAAATTTAGCCCCTCGTCTGTGAACTACACTGTATGTGCACCACATTAACAATTTCAGTTTGTAAAATTTCTCCCTTCCATACTCTCTTCTCGTACCTCCCTTCTCTGTACTCTCCTTCCCAGAAACATCTTAAGTTTTATAACATCACATCCTGGTTGAACACTATGCCATTCATGTCCCAGCAAGCAGCCTCATCATCACCTAAAAACTGTTAAATTACCACTTCTTTGTCTCCTTTGTTCTTATACCTCCTTTGTTCTATGTCATGTAGAAACTGTTAATAGACTTGTGTCTCCTTCGTTATGTGCCATGTAGTATAAAAGTCACAGTCACCTCACCTGCTCTTTTAGTTCAACACTAGAAGGCCCCCAAAGGCCGAGAATTTATGGTTTAAAATTAAATTTTTAAAAACGCTGACTTTTGAAATCCCAGCACTTGCGTAGGTCCACAGGAACCCCTGTTCCTAAAATATTTAAAGATATATTTGTAACTTACAACACAAGGATAGATCAGCTTTAAAAGAACATACCATTTCTATATCCGCTAAGGCATTTGCTGCATTCTCTATTTGGAGCTCTGTACATACATACATTTATATATATTATTAAATTATATTTAAAACTACATGCACATCACAAATTTGGGGATCATAATACGATGTATAGTCAATAGAGTGTGCTTAAAAATGGCCGACCAGTTGACAACAGGCATTCAGATTCTGAATAAAAAAGGCCGGGTTTTTTAAATTTACATCTGAACTATATTGGTGACAACCTATTAAACGTCCCCTCTTACAACTCCAAATGATATGGAATAGGGAATGCTTAATAAAAAGTACTAATATAAACGGTGGAAGAAAATTGACACTTTACAAAAAAGAGCACTAACAAAAAACAACAACAGCAACACAAGTCTACAGTAGTTTTTTAAGATCACGACATAAGTTAATGAAAATTACAATTGTTGTGGCTGTTATCATATGATGTAAGAGTTCCCTGCAAACATGGGATAAATACAAAATATTAATTTGACTTCAGCAAGAAGTCAAAACATTGGGTCTAGTTCTTAATTGGCGATAAAAGCAGGGGAAAACTGTAATTAAATTAATTTTGACACAAAAATTACAACTAGAAAGCCAAAAAGTATTTCAGGTCTCAGTACTATAGGACCAAGAGGAGGCCATTCTCACAGAAGCAAGGCTTCTTTGCTTTGTTGCCTAGATAAATATTTTTTAAAACTTATATAAAACTTATTTCATCCTTCAAAGAAGTGCACACTGACAAAAATGAATACATGATTCACATTATTCAGAGTTGTGACAAACCAGAAAGTGTTGATGATAGCAAAGCAGGTAAATAATTTATTGAGTAGGAGAAGATTACTTAGCAAAAGGTGTGAATATAGTAAGAAAATGAATATAACTTCATTTTCATTTAAGCTAGATGCCTGTGTAAAGATTGTTTTAAGAATTTAATGCTGTTTACATATCTGAGTAGGAATTTTTTACAAAACAAATTCATATCTCCCACCTGCTTGTTTGGATTAAGTAACTTATTCACTAACAATTAAAAAAAAATGACATCAACTACTCACCAGTTGTTGGTGCAGCTGTGGTCACTTCTGCTGTGGTAGGAGGCTCTGTGGTAGTTGTAGGAGTTTCTGTAGCATCAGAAAACTAGTCTTAATTTTGAAAAAAATTATAGTTTTATTACAACTGAAAGAAATTCAATCCAGAGTAAACTTTAATTGTAAGTATGGATTTTTTACTGTGTTAATTATTAATCACATAATACCATTGAATTTATCAGTTATATTATTGTAACCCAATCTATTGTTAGAGTCTATATTTTCAAAAGGAAATTTATTTAACTTCAACATACCTCCTTCAGGTAAGCAGTTGATCTGTCTTATGTCAGGACAGCAGTCATTATATGTATAGCAATCCTGGTCACAGTAGCAATAACTGTTGGAACTGCCAAGTATGCAGTACTGTGTATTGCCATTAGTAGGACAGCAGCCTGTGAATCCACGGCTAACACATGACTGCTCCATAGCTACACGAAAAGCCATAATGTTATTATTTAAAGCATGAATATGCTTTACTGCATGATAGCTATCCAAACACACAACCAATAAGGCTATCCATTCACTTACATTGAAAAAGAAGCCTCTGAAGGAAACCAATATTCCGTGGTGGAAGTCTTCCTCCAAAGCTAGGGACTGTGAGCTGGCCAAAACTCAGCACCATTAGCACTAAAGCTCTGCAAAACATATTTCAATTTTTAAACTACCAATAAAACTTGTTCAAAGACACTTATAGTGAATTAAATGGTTTGAGAAGCCACCTAAAATATATTTTGAGACAAACTGAGGAAAACATGACTCTTAAAGAGAAAATTGTGAAGCTGATGATGTAAATTAGGTAACTTAGATGAACTTGACTGTTTATTTAGATAGTGAAAGGTTTTTTTTTTTTTTTGCTTAAAAATTTTTCATTTTATTACAAAATATGGCCATAACATGTTGTCAAAAAATATAATAAAATTAATAAGATTTAACTTTTTAGTTTTTAGTGGTATACAACCACAAATGCTTACTTGTTTTCAAGTAGACCAAAGTATGTATTTTAATAGCTATAACGTCAGGATTATAATGTTCCCAGGTGCTATGCTGGGTGTACAAGAGTTTTTTACTAAGTGATTTCTAAAACAAATGTAGTAAACAAGACTTTGAAATTTACACACTGGGTGGAATTCATGTGTTTTTTTAACAATTTTTGCTCGGTACCTGCATGTGATTGTGTGGGGGTGGGGGGAGGGAAGTGGGGAAGGGAGGAGGGAAGTGAGGAGGGGGGGAGGGAGTGGGGAGGGGGCTGACAAGTAAGAACTATGTGTTGTCTACTTAAAGCAGTATATTTGCAGATGCAAAAATTATTTACTACTACTTTTTCTAGGTTACACACACCGCTGACCAAGCCTGTAGACAGGGTGTGAGAGGGAAGGTGGGAGGGGGGAGTTTATTGGGGCTCATGTGAGCCACCCATTTAAGTTAGCTGCAGAGGGAAGGAAGAAGACAGGAAATAGACATGAGAGAAGGAAAAAGACAAAAGAATTAGTCACATAATTGCGCATGTCATTTAGTTTGTTTATTATTTTACCTCATGTGTGTGACGCTGTTTGTGTCTATGTGTATTTTTGAACTATTTTGTTGGTGCTTTGTTTGTGTGTTGTACAAATAGTTCTATCAGGCAAGTCATCAGAACAGCGTAGCAGTAACAATCATAACTGAAATGAAAACAGTAATGCCCAAACATTCAATAGAGAAACTGCAATGGCAGCATTGATACGATTGTATCCATTTTGTTTTTCATCTAAGTTATTATTGAATTTTGTTTGCTAATTTGACAAAAATACAGCCAATCAGATGAGTGATATTTTGTGGTATCCCACTAATATTATATTATTATGTACTGCTCATGCGTAATACGGTAGTGTCACTTTCTTGTTCAATGAACCCTTGCATAACCTGGGGGACGTAATATCCCACATGATAACTATGAAAGCAAGTACTGTAATATGAAAAATTATTGGCTTAAGCTGCATGCCGTTTACTTTAATGCATTTTTAGACAATGTAAATAGCATAGTACCTTTATTTTTCTTAAAATTTTAAATATAAGTTGTGGGCTGTACCGATCATACTTTTCACGACAATGTTGAGGCTGTGACGTCATTGTTACATGCTTCATTTGGGAGTGTGGCTTTTAGCCACACTGGAGGAAGTGTTCAAACATATACTGCCAGAATAAAATTTTGTCCGGAAGGTAATAATATTAAAGGGACAAATTGCAGATGAGATAAGGATCGAGTACAGAGGGAAGCAGTAGCTGCTAGTGAGGATGTTCTAACATAGATCAGTGGGGGTGTCCTGGCAGGATCGCATTGGAGTGCTAGCATGATCTAACAGTGGTGCATTAGCAGGATTTAGCAGTGGTCACTTAATATAACTCTTTGGCCATTAAAGCAACAGTTTGGCCATTACTGAGCTTACAATTTTTATTCATTGGCTTAATGGAGAGAAGGAACATGGATTTATTTAATGTAAGGAATTGAATAAGAGCAAGCATAACTTGCATAGCCTATTACAACTTGCATAGGACTCAATGATCATGTTAGTGAAAATTGGTAGCTTACCACAGTAGATAGTGTAGACATCTCTACATAAAAACGTGCAATTCCACCACATCTCAAACAAAACGCGAAATATTATCTTGCGATTTCACCTTGTTGGTATTTCCTGCGAACCAATCGTCGTTCAGTTATCAGCTGGTAAAGGTATTCTCCGCGAACTTATCTCGAGCACGTTTACCGCCGCTGAAACACTCTTTCTCGGTACGGTTGCTAAGACACTAGGACGGTGGAAAGGAATCGGTGCGGTGGGGACGTTGTCGAAGTAGTTTGGCGTTGTTACTGATGTAGAAATATTTTTGTGTAGCCAAATTAGTATTCCAATGAGTTTACATTGCATCTTATAGATGATTTCCTAAAATTTTATCTTAAAAAATGGCTTCCATCAAACATAAAAAGTACCTCATTCAAAACAATTTATGTAATGCTATTCCAAGACTGAATTATTCTCTATATCCATAGATATATGCTATATCATAGTACTGTAACCAGGAAAACATCAAATGAGCCTAATATTCTGGATTTCAACAAGTGCAAAGCTTGCACTGTATAACTAGCTTTTAAATCTTTTTAGCCAGCTAAGAAATATTCTCTTGCATAGCTAGTGAAATATTGGGAGGACACGGCCCTGCAGTCGTGCAGTGAATAAAGCACCGGACTTTCTTCCAGTAGTACTTCACCGCGTTACGGAGTTGGTAAAGGGTCTTTTTAGTTGCGCGATAATAAGAGTTTACAACGTTACTGTGCTGTTGGTTGTCAAGGTTTTGAGCTAGCGATGGAGCCTCCGCAGGAGAAAAAGATGAAGATGTCTAAAGTAACGAGAGTGAAAAACAAGATTCCCGCTGAGATTCAAATAACTGCCGAGCAATTGCTCCAGGAAGCTGCTGCCACCAAGATGGAGAAAGTCTCTCCCTAGGCAAAAAGTAATCGATCCAGCAGAGCTGGCCCACCTCCAGATGAGGAAGAGGAAAGAGTTTGAAGACAACATCAGAAAGAACAGGACTCAGATGACTAACTGGATCAAATATGCTCGTTGGGAAGAAAGCCAGCAGGATCTAGAGCGTGCCAGGTCAGTGTATGAGAGGGCCATAGACGCTGATCACAGGAACATCCCCATGTGGATCTAGTATGCTGAGATGGAGATGCGACACAAGCAGCTCAACCACGCTCGCAACATCTGGGACAGAAGTGTGACTATCCTTCCTCGAGCCAACCAGTTCTGGTATAAATACATTTAAATGAGGAAATGCTGAACAACGTTGCTGGGGCAAGGCAGGTGAGTGGCATGGAAGAATGTTTCAGTGGAATGACATTGGTATTTGAATGGATGAGTAAATTCTTTCTTTAGTGGAGATTGTTGTTTCGAGAAATTTTCATAAACGGGCGTGATTAATTCTGGCGAACTTTAGTTTTTATGTGAAAATGAAACAGTAAGTATCCATTATGCTGATAGTTTGTGCACAGCTGGTGCTGCTGATGTTTACTTGGATTGTGTTAGATGGGAAACACACTTTATTTTCCAGAGCTAGAGTACTAAAGAAACTTTCGTTTGATGCTGATGCAGTGAAACTTCAACCTATGCTCGTATAGCGAGGCTGGTTTTAGTTTAAATGGATAAATGAATTCTAAGTGAATTTCAAAAGGCGCAGCAGGCTTCTACACTTAGTTAAAGTACTCAATGATATAATTAATTTTAATAGACCAGAACTTAAACAGTGAGTCAGATATAAATCAGAATAAGCGCAGATGATTAGAAGCAGGAATACAACAACATTAATTCAAAGAGTGTCATCTGTCCTGCGAAACTGTATGATTCAAGTTTCTTAGAATTAGGATTTAGAAGATAGCGTAGCTCCTCTACCAAGTTTTGTAGACGTAGCTATTTCTGTGATAATTTTAAATTAATGCTTGCATGTATGCACATGCCTGTTTATTGGCTTATGTCATGTTAGTTACGGCGTGTTAGTTATGTCATGTTAGTACTCTACTCAATACAGTACTCATACTCAATACAGTACTCATACTCAATACAGTACTCATTCTCAATACAGTACTCATACTCAATACAGTACTCATTCTCAATACAGTACTCATACTCAATACAGTACTCATTCTCAATACAGTACTCATACTCAATACAGTACTCATACTGTTCCAGTTAGAAGTGAATATTGTTTTTGTTTTACCAATTGAAATTATGAATAATGGGTTTTGATTTAGTAAATCAGACCTAATTACAGATGGATTGTTATTTTCTATTCTCTTGTATATTGTAAATATTTTGTTTGCGGCAGCGTACAGGCTTAACAGGAGGACCAGAATTAACCATAGAAGAATTAGAAGATGGAGGGAAAAATTAAATGATTATGCACATTCTAATATATATATATTTATTGCAGCTTTGATATTTTTACTTGAATATTTCCGCATCACGCGAGCGTTCTGTATTCTCCCATATTGTACGGTTTATATTGTACGCTCCTTGTAGCGCGCGCGTAGCGAGTAAAATCAATGAAAATTGTATTGTAACAGGTTGAGAAAAATTTCAAAGAAGCAATAAATCACTTATCACACTCGTCGTACAATATGGGAATGATATTTTACTCTCACGCCACATTTTCACTCGCCTTTGGTTCGTGAAAATATTTTGCGTGCTCGTAAAATATTTTCCCATATTGTACTCTGACTCGTGCTATAAGTATTATGTTATAGTTATAAACCAAAATTGAGGTTTGTATGCGATTTATAAACTCCGAGACACGAGGGCGCAGCCCGAGTGGCGAGGATTTATAAATCGAAATACAAACCTAATGATTTTGGTTTATAACTATTTTATAGCCAGAACATAAACAACGTGCAAAGTATAGCGTTAGCTATCTTAGTAATTGTATTAAAGTACCCAAACTCTTCATTATTCCATTTTGCTTTGATCTGCCTTCTACCATAATTATGGTTGCTAAGAACTATATCAGACTTTTCCCCGCTAATACATTTTCTTACGGGCATACCAGACTGTATCAGATTTATAGTTCTTAACGACAAGCGCGGTCGCTCGGGTAACGGGCTATAAATATATATATATAATATTATATATACATGTGTATATATATATATTAATTTAGATTATTGAAGTTAAGAATATGCAAAATATTGTGAGGAAAGGGATTAAAAAGCATATGTCAGATTTACTCCCATGGTGTGTTGTTGTTGTTGTGGGCAGGTGTTCGAGCGGTGGATGGAGTGGGAGCCGGAGGAGCAGGCGTGGCTGTCTTACATCAAGATGGAGATGCGCTACAAGGAGGTGGAGAGAGCCAGACTCGTTTACGAGCGCTTCATTCAGGTTCACCCGGAGCCCAAGAACTGGGTGAGGTATGCCAAGTTTGAAGAGAACAACAGCTACCCTGCCAATGCCCGCAACGTGTTTGAGTGTTCTACCGAGTTTTTCGGCGAGGAGCACATGGACGAAAAGTTGTACATCGCATTTGCTAAGTTTGAGGAAGGTTGCCGAGAGTACGAGGGGGCTAGAACCATCTTTAAGTACATCCTGGAGCACATTCTCAAGGAAGAAGGCAAAGAGCTGTTCAAAGTGTACACCCAGTTTGAAAAGAAATACGGCGACCGCGCTGGAATCGAAGACGTGGTAATCAGCAAGAGGAAGCTCCAGTATGAGGAGGCCATTGAGGAGAACCCCATGAATTACGAGTCATGGTTTGACTACATTCGCCTGATGGAAGATGAAGGTTCTCTAGAAATGACCAGAGAAGTGTATGAACGTGCCATCGCCAATGTTCCTCTGTCGAACGAGAAGAAATTCTGGAGGCGTTATATTTACCTGTGGATTTATTACGCCCTCTATGAGGAATTGGTGGCGAAGGATTACGAGCGTACGAGACAAGTTTACAAGGCGTGCTTGGACATCATCCCACATAAGGAGTTCACCTTTTCAAAGCTCTGGATTATGTACGCAAAGTTTGAAGTTCGCCAGAAGAACCTGTCTGCTGCTTGCAAAGCCCTAGGCGTGGCTATCGGGAAGTGTCCGAAACCCAAGACCTTCAAAGGTTACATAGAACTCCAGCTTCAGCTGCGAGAGTTTTACGAGAAGTTTCTAGAGCACTGTGTGTCAAACTGCCAAACATGGCTCCAATACGCTGAGTTGACTATACTGGGAGACATAGGCCGCGCCCGTGCTATCTACGAGCTGGCCGTAAATCATCCCGTCATGCCTGAAGTGCTCTGGAAATCCTATGTAGACTTTGAATCTGAGTTGGAGGAATTTGAAAAAGTTCGTGACTTGTACGAGCGGCTCCTTGAGAGAACACAGCACGTTAAGGTGTAGCTTAGCGTGGCCAAGTTCAAGGCTTCTCTGGAAGGCGAAGATAAAGTGATGCAGGCAAGAAGGAAAGACTAATAACACTCCTCCAGCTTCACATTCTGAATAGATATATCAGTTTCTATATATGCACTCAAATGCTCTCACCACCCACTGACCACAACTATTTTTTACTAATTATCCATTTTAAAAAGCTTCCTGTTTTGGTTAAGTTATGGATTGCAACCGTACAAAATACGCTCCCAACAACACCGCGCGACAACAGGAGTAGGTCACCCCGTAAGCACCGGTAGGTTGTTTTAGTAGCTCTAATGGCAATTTTAACCAAGTGATTTATTCGTTATTGATTCTACTATTCAAGAAAGGCCATACCCATCTACGGGCACAAGTTCTGGTGAGGAGTTTGTGGTGGGGTTACAGATACTTTGTAAGATAGGAAGGTTTAGAGCTAACTACTTTGTAACCGCCGTAACTAACAAGGTCTGAGGATTTATGTACGTTCTTAATGCATTGCAGCAGCTGTAGAGACTGAGTTACGGTCGGCTGCAGGAGTTAGCTAACTGCATTATTAGCTGGCTATATTCGTTACTATTTCTGTGTCAGAAGTAGCATGTATTTCCACCACCTCTCTCTGGGTTGCATTATTATTCCTGTGTTCTTTTGTCTACTAAATAATTATTGCAAAAACAATGTCAATACAGTAACAGTAAATTATAAGAGCGGCTTATTTGTAAGTGGAGACATCTGGAGAGTAGCCTACACCCAAATATGCAGAGTGATATTCAATACTTTGAATGGCATTGGTAGCTATAGATATCTAAGGGCCCCTAACAATTATAATGACAATAGCCAGGTGGACAACTACCTAATTCTCGGTTAATGTGTTCTTGGGGTAAATATTTTCATGTTTCTTGAAGTCAGTGAGTGTCTGTGTGTGTGTGTGTGTGTGTGTGTGTGTGTATGATTGTTGGAGGGTGCCTTGTAATTATTTCAGAACAGGCACATCCATATTTGCTGTTGCCGGGCAATGGTCAGTCGGAATAGTTATGAATTTATTGTACAGTGACTATCACTAGGTATGTATGTAGATTATATCTAGAGAAAATAATATTTTTGGTTTGTGCATGTGAAATATTTTGTCTTTGGGCATCTCCTGCAATTTTGGGACAAGGGGTTGCATGCGTAAGTACTCACATCAGTTCACACGCATACACACACACACACAAACGCACGCACACACATACATACACACTCCATGGTACACATACAGTTGTAGTCACTGTGCCCCACACAAGCATTCACACATACACATGCATACACATGCGCACGCACACACACACACACACACACCATACTTACACATTTGTAATCACCATTCTCTCACACTCACTCATGTTCACACATAAATACACTTGTAAATCACAGAATATTCCTGCCGTATTTGTGCAGTGCCAAACATCCCATAGAGCACCTATTCCGGATGTGTAATAGAGAAAGAAATTTGCAAAGAAGGAACTTTGGCTGTAAAACTATAATTTTAAATCCCACTTGACCCACAGTTAGATAGAGCCAGACTCCATTTACAATTGCAAAATGATGTTTATTCAAGAGTGTAAACTAAGCCGACCATTTCACTGTAATATCAGCTCTTCCTGGGGGGCATGCCGAGATTGTGTGCTGTATTGAAAGGATGAAGTATGAACAACTACAGAGTGTGCTTTATTTTAAGTTCAGGTTGTGGTGGAAGATATTTGATTTATTCTGGTAGTGGTGCACTGCAGATTTAGTTTATCATAAAGCATTTCTGTGAGGTAAAGCTGGGAATATACACTATAGCTGGGAATATACACTATAGCTGGGAATATACACTATAGCTGGGAATATACACTATAGCTGGGAATATACACTATAGCTGGGAATACACACTATAGCTGGTGCTGTGTACGCTTGTAATGTTCCTGCTACTGAAAGTAAAATATTAGCCTAATGAGTATACTGAGAACTAGGTACTGGTGTAGTGTGTGTGTGTGTGTGAAATGTGCATACAGTACAGCCTCTGGGTTATAGTCTACGTATAGTACTGTGAGTATAGTCATTCCCTAACATCGTAAAAAGCAACACCTTAGGAACGCAATGTCCAACATGTATGGACTACTGATATAGCAGATTTCTTACTTTGCTCCTTAATTTTTACCTCATTTGCTGAGTCTCTTACATCACACCACCCCTTCCTCCCTCGCTCCCTCCCTCCTCGTTGTCTCACGGTGTTTCAGTCAGCAAGCCAGACAAGTTCTGGTCCTTGTCATGCAGTGTGTGAAGTGTGTGTGTCTCCTACTACCAAATACATCAGCTGGGACGGATGAGTTTTGGCAAGACGGGAGGCACTTACGAGGCTTGATGGAGTAATGTGCATTCCTACAAGTAGTACGGTACTCGTTATTGGGTGGCCCTTGGCTCTGTATTCTGTCTCATCAGGTCTGATACCCGAGGCTCTAAACTAGAGTAAGGAGGATGGATGTGGAGGTCTAGTTTTATCTTGTAAGGATGCCTGCTTAATAACAATCAGTTATTATCATCATCATCATCATCATCATCATCATCATTATTATTATTATTATTATTACTTATTTATTTGATAATGCTTTTTTTTTTAAGTAGATTTGTTGGTTTTCTAGATTAACCTCAAAATCAAGTTTGCTTATTGTATTCCTTGGGAAAGTGTATTATACTCTGGTTGAAAACATACCCACTAGAAAAGAAGTGTTTTTTCACACACAGTTCACTCACATGACCACAGATGCTGTACTTCAATTTGTCAATTTGTTTTCTGATTTCACACAATTCTTTACTTAGGAAGATTTTCTGATCTCACTTGAATCATTTCATTTCTCTGTCTCTTTACTGCTGATTATACTCTGATTAAAAAGGATGCTAAAAATTGTACAAGACTGGAGTTGTAAAACTGTTCTGTATTGAACCCACTTTTGATCAACTTTGCCCAAGTCTTCCCTCCCTCTCTCTCTCTCTAGCTATGCTTTTATCTCTCCCAAACAGGACTGCTTGTTTGAAGCCTAAAGCACTGGCCAATTATGTACACACTCAACTTGGAATGTGTGTTCATACATTTGAACTCGGCCATATTTTATCAGGATCCCATTCCATTTCTCTATTCCAAAGGCAAATCAGAATGGGGTTGTAGTAATGGGTTACCGACTTTTAGACTTGAGCTTGAGTGAGATTATTATTATTTTTATCTGTGTACACTGATTGAAGATACACATCTATTTACACAATACAACATGATTAGATTTCATCAGTGTAATATTAATTCAGTTTAGTGACTTATATAATTAACTAATTGTTTATTTTTTCTTCGTTTCTTCACTACAATTCTGGTGTTATTCTTGTGATCCAGTGAACCATTTCATTCTCTCTGAGCTATCATTGAACATTGTCCTTTAATAAAGACACTCCTTCCAAGCAGTTGGTGATATTGAAGTCTTGTGTGGAATTGGTTATGTATTTATGGAATATCTGATCAGCAATATAGAGTTGCGTTCCAGTTTGAAGTTTCAGTTCAGTGCCATCTGTTTGATTCCTTGTGAGTGTTGTGTTGAAATGTCAGTTAAATTCATAAAGCCCCTCCCCCTCTTTAAGGTGGGTTAGAATGCTATGGCTTCCTTATAATGATAGGGGCTCAAATTTCCTTATTTGGTATCCAACTATGTGGAGTGCATGCACTAATTGGTTTCCCAGTGGTGTAAATTTAAACCTTTGGGGCGGTGCCGGCTGGTAAGTGGGTGTAGCCATGTTTGTGGCCACTGCATGCATAGCTGTGGGCTATGGCTAATTTAATTTTTTTTGAATGAAGAAGTTGGATCTAGCCTCAGGGAAAGGACATTCCAACAAGCCAGATTCTTGTATTACTTCTCGTACAAACAATCCTTTCCCATCCTCCTCCCCTGCTCGATGCCCCCCCTAACTCCTAGTAATTAATTGTCACAAACAATGCAATAATATCGGTGACAGACAGATATCTTGTTGAAATCTGTAGCCAGCTTTTCTGAAATTCTGAGGTTTTGTTAGCTATTTTCACCCTATTGGATTCGCAGGCATGTTGATCTGCCCGAATGCATCAACCATACTTCAGTAACTCACAATCATCTGCAGTAGAGGCAAGGAGTAGACATTTATTTGTTATTTAACGTTTCATTCCTTCAAGTACTTATGCAGTATAAAGTTTTCAGTCAGGGGTTGCCCCTCGCATAACGAATGTAATTTATACAGTAATGAGTAATATGCCTGACTGCTTGGACTCGTTGAGCTTCTCTCATTTTCCATAATTTCCTCTTGGCAGGGTTTCTTTTAGTTTCTTTATTGTTTGCTTGACCTGAAGTGATTGTTTTCACAGCCGCAGATTCCAAACATTACAGAGTGGATTTAGTGCTTGGCTTTGTGCTGGTTCTAACTGCCATGGTTACTGCTATTGAATTGCTTGGAAAAGTTGTTATCCCCTCAGAATGGAAGATAATGAATTCAAAGAGAGTGTTTAGGTATTGACTTTCACAGAGACTTCTACTTCAGTACCTAAAATGGAGTAACTCATTGTGGGCCAGATATTTTCACTGTAGTTTATCTTTTCCTTGCAATTGATTTTTAACTGGGTGATCTGTACACACACGCACACAAACACACACACACACGCGCGCACACATGCACACATGCACGTACACACACACACACACATAAACACCTCTCTCCCCCCAAGTGCCTGTATGAATAAACGTTGAAGCCTCTGGGGCAAGAATTGCCAATTCTGGGCCACTCCTTACCTTGTCTCGTAAACATTTTCAACACACGTTGCCATATAGCTATAAAGTCTATTCGTTGACATTATTATTATTATTATTATTATTATTATTATTATTATTATTATTATTATTTGCTGTCATTGGTTGTCCGTTGTTGTTGTTTTTTGTTGCTGTTGTTGTTGTAATGTTGTTCTTTTATTTTGTTGCTTGTGTCAGTTTGTCTTAGTATAGTGTTTTTTATTTACATTATGTATACCTATCTTATAGTAGGACCACTGTATTTAGTTAGTGTGGAGGAGAGGCTGTTAGTGTACACATGTATAAGCTATAGCTCCCCCAAATGCACACAGGTCCATTGAGCGTTGTAAACATTGCTCGTTATGGGCTGTTGTGCCAGAGATTTCCCAAGTTCCTTGTCATTGTTGTGTATGTCTATTGTTTTAGTGTGTGTGTGCGTGTGTGCACGTATGTGTGTGTGTGTGTGCACGTATGTGTGTGTGTGTGTATGTAGGTTGGGAGGGAGGGGGGGCATAGTGTGTTGTGTGCAAATGTTCTTATGAAATCTCTCTTACACAAATTGAGTGTATACTGAGATGATTATTATAAACATGGCTCCCTGTAGTGTTTCTTGAACAAGCTACAGTTACATGGTGTGTTTTTAGAGCTTTTGTAGTTTGCGTGTTAGTTTTATAGAGTTACGCTAATAAATGCTCATTTTAGATGACAATTCCATTTAGTCACCAATTTCTTTTTAAATACTTATTCTTTTTTCATTAATGAATCGTGTAACTTATTTAAGCTCCAAAGAGCATTGGTCAGTTTTACAAGGCCATTTCTTGATTAATTTGTGTTTCCATCAACCGTGCCACTATTCAGAGTATCGAAGTCAAACTAGTGCCACCATTATGAAGTTTAGAAAATGTCATTCATGAATTGAACCTCTCTAGCTATCAATCTTCTTAGAAGCCATGGAACAGAGAGAGTAAGGCTTCCTCGTTGAAGACCAGGTACCTGTGTAACACTGTTTGGAAACACACTAGAAGTTTCTAAAACGGATTCTTCTTCCCAAGTTAAATTGGAACCGTACCAGTTGCATGGCAACCTTTCCCCTTTCCCCCCCTTTATTTATTTATTTATTTATTTATTTATTTTATTCCTGACTCTTTGGGACTACAGTATCTGTCTCGGTAACTTACAAATGTTGTTGTTGTTTTTCTTTAGAAATATTTTGGTGCTACGCTCATAATCACACTCTTTAAAATTGCGAAAGTAATAAATACGGTCTACATAATAGAGAGGTCCAGGATACATATTACATATATAATATATATTATATATACTAGTGGTGTGCTTCTTGATCTGCCCATTCAATTACTTACGAGCAAAAGAAAATAGTGCTGTTGGGTCCACTATGCCTTTACAAAAGTTCAGGCACTTAGGTCTGCCCCAAGACTACATGTAGCAGGCCTGCAATTCATAGTCGACAGGTTCATTATATCTAGACACTTTACCAACAACATACGTAATTAGTGGCGGGCAAAGAAAGGGGTTGCACGTACCATATAAATAAGCAAAACATAAATAAATAAACACCACGGAATCTCGATTGTTGTCTTGCTCACTTCGCTTGCTCACCAATTAAGTTCAGGATGTCTGTTGCTGCATCAGCAGTGTCTCCCTCCTACTCAGCAGTGTCTCCCTCTATCTACTTTTTTTCCCTGCCCTTGTCCAATAATGTGATTATGGTTTTCACAAGAACAGGCTACATGACTACATGGTTTGGCAAAAGACTCTGCCACGCCTTCCTCACATGGAAGTCTTGTCTCAGCCCATTTCTCACTGTAAAGTTGCACTCGGCCATAAGCTTGAACTTTATTCTGGAGAACTTGACTTTCTTTCCATCTAAACTAGAATGAGTTACCATTTAGATGTTATAACTACGGAGTGTAAGCAAACACTATATTTACTACAAAGAAAACAGTAGCCTGGGAGAGATAGTGCTGTTGTTCTTTGAAGTTTGAACATGCAAGGAGTGTGTTTAGAGAGCTGCGAGTGTGTGTGTGTGTGTGTGTGTGTATGTGTAGAGAAAGAGCTACTCGTATCCATGCGGCTAATTTTGTGTATCGTTTGATCACATTATCTGGACACTTAACTAGCTTCTTTGCTTGCTTGTTTTTGTATTGGTATTTATGTACTTAAATGTATGCTGTTCTTTCATTAGTTTGAATCTTGTTACTAAATAACTTCCCCCCTCCCCCTCCCCACCAAGAGTATTTTAACTGAAATATATAAATTATAAAATACATCTAAAAATTTTTACCTGCTATGAAAAAAAAAAAAAAATATGCAGTTTTATAAAAATTATTACACAAGTGTATAAGTAAAATATACATACCTGCACTTTAATTAAGCCTCTCATCATTTTGTTGTAGTTGTTGTTTATTGTTTGTTTTATTTTGGCAGAAGTAATGAATCCTTCGTGTACACCAATTTATGTATTTGTACCAAGAATGTATGTCTGTCTCGGAGTTTATCTTGATTTAATTACCGTAACTTAATGAGCGAGTGGGGACCGCGCCACATACTTATAAGCGAGAATTCTTGAGAAGTGTCTTGAGGCGTTCGTGTATGCATCAGGTTTCAGTTTGGAGATAATTATGTCACAGGCATAGTTCGTGAAATGATAAAAACACTTCAACCGCCAGCCACTTCCAGGTATGTGCGGTACAGCTGTGTCACTTTCTATGTTTCCCATTGTTTTGCATTCCATGGTTACCAAGGATTGGTTGTATCTCTCCCAGTCATTGGGCCTGTTACTACAATAGAGATATTTATTGAAGTTATCGCCCCTAGATGGCATCGCTGTCTTTGACGTGTGCACTGAGCATGTGTGAGTTTCGGTCACTTGCTAGTTAGTTTGTGAGCAAATGCCGACTGGAGTGTTGTATGAAGGTATGTCCCTGAGTGTGTGTGTGTGTGTGTTTGTTTGTATGTGTGTGTTTGTTTGTATGTGTGTGTATTATTGTGTGTATGCATGCGTGTATGTATGTGTGTTTGTGCCTCTGTGTGTTTGTATGTGTATGTATGTGTGTTTGTTTGTGTATGTGATGTGGCATGTTGTGATGACTGCAGAGATAGGAATCTGCTGAACTAGGCTATGAAACCATGGCAACACTATACACTCTTAACATACAAATGACCGTGGCTTTCTAGGAATGTTTAGTCTTACCATTTCGTCCTCCATTTCCTCTGTCTCACTGATCGTGAAGTCCGACCGGAGAAAGCCACTTGAACTGGGCGCGTGCATTATGCTGCTAAAGTAGTCTCTGTTTATGCTAGCTTACCCACCTTCCCGTTAGGGGGCCTTCCTGTTACATATGTAGAAAGAACTTGCGCCACATCTGTAATTGTTTGGATCCACTTTGAATTGTTTACTACGTAATGCTCTGGGTTTTGATCAACTATGAATATCATTAGCAGTTGTCGTTGAATAATATGGCATATTTTGACTGAATACTTGATTTTTATGTGATGAGTTGCTATAGGATACCTGGAGTTGAAACATTTCCAGCCTGGGGACAATAAGGCCGAGGGAATGGAAGAGATATAAGGAGAGTGTGGGCTGCTTGACAGTAAGAGTAGGACATGTCTGCCTTCACTGGTGTACTAGTGCACATGAAGTTGAGTTCTGAAGAAGTGTAACTCTGTTACTTTGAGCATTGGTGCCAATAGAATTTATAATAATGAAGGAGGGACATAATACAATGGAAAATTGTAGCCGAGTTAATAATGGGTTTATAAGGAATTTGCTAACTTACCTAATCCCGGAGTTAAAGGAGGGCAAATGGGTGCTCACCCCCACTTCTTTAAGTACTGGAATTTTGACTATGTTTGGAATCAGCATGTTTCGCGACACTACAAGGATCTCAACGGAATGTGTTAATATCTCATTGCCCCTCCAAAATCTAAGTTTATTTGCTCCTTTCTGATTCATTTTCTGTATGCAGCCCTCCGTATTGATACACTGATAACTGGTCAGCCATTTCATCAAATATAAATCACATATGTATTATAGCCGCAGTCTAAATAGGAAGTACACCTCCACGATTAAAAACTAGATTAATTGTTAGTACGTTTGTAGCTACTGCCAAAGATGAGTCCTACGGTTATGGTAATTGAAGTTTCTGTGGTGCCAAATTTTAAATTTTGACTCTTAACAAGGATTTGGCAATGAGCCGACCAGACCTATTGCGGGGAAAGTCACCAAGTCAACTATATTTTTAATAAACAGATAGCTGTATCCATGGCAATACAGGCAATCCATACGTAACTCGACAGTTGCGTATGGACTTGAAGTTTGGTTATTTGGAGCTGGTGAAGTTTAGTTTCAGTATCCCTTATTAAAATAAACAGTATTTAATGATATTGGGTTCTCATTTTGCAGTTGGTTGACGTCTGACGGTCGGCTAATTGGAACGCACTAATAATGTAGAGATTCTATTCCCTCGATATTTTCAACTGCAGGTTTAATGAAGTATATTTGCTGAAAAGATATTGGCTCCAGGTTGGGCACATGTTGACTCAAGGTCGTGTGTGTGTGTGTGTGCACATGTATATTCCTGGCGATCCACATGTTTACTGCCTAGGGTGTGTGCATGCTTGACACCCAGGTCATGTGACACTCAGGTCATGTGACACCCAGTGCATGCATGTTAGCTCTAGGCAGGGGTTCATTTAGGAGTTAATCTAGGAGGGAGCGAAATAGAGCTTGCACTATTTCTCAAAGGGTACACAAGTTTCGTATGGAAAAAATGTTTTAAGGAGGAGGCGAAATTAACTCAAGGAGGGTCGAGCAGCTCCCTGTCCCCCCCCCCTAAATGAACCCCTGCCCTTCCCATAATGAACCCCTGCCCCTCCCCCTAATGAACCCCTGCCAGGGCGTGTACATGTTAAATATTAAACTTCATGTTCTGACACATGTATGTATGCATGTGTTCTTTTTGAGTTGTTGCTATGAAGGATAGCATTCTATAGTCATAGCTGGACCCTGTGAATATATGCTGTAGTCCAGTTTGTGTGAGTTGCACACACAAACTAATGGAACTCCCTGATGTGTATGTGTACAATATGTCTATATTAATATATTTTTATAACAAAACCGTTTTTAATTTTTTGGGAAGCTGCACATTTGCAATTAGATTACTGATAGTCAAGCCGAGTTTGAGTATCACACAACCATTAACTTAAAAGTTTCTTGGCTTTACGTGTTTTTTAGTCACCATCACAAACTTTATAATGATGAGATAAAGTTTATGGGAACAGTTAGTGTCAAGGAGATATATTACAAGTAGCGGTTTTGTAAATGGAACGTGTGAGACCATGAACTTGTTTGCCATGGAGGGTGGGGAGTTGGGAGTTGAATCACTATTTTATTTTTTATTGGAAATGATTTAACACCGTTTTAAATGGGGAATGTGGTCAGTCAATAAAATGTACAATATTACAAAATATGTAACATCGTGCAAAAGAAAACACACGACCCAACGCTTCGAAGATAGCCTTAAAGATATGTACTTATTTAGTCAAATTACATGTGCTCTGTTACAATGGGGATCGGGAGGGAATAAGCTAAGGAGGGATAGTAAAGGTCAGGTGTAATTGATGCTTTGTGAGAACCAGATATGGAGGAGTGGTTCCTTGTGGGTTCCCGTTGCTGAGACTATGGTTGTAAAGTGATCCGCATTGCTGCATGTGGATGCGACGTGTGGTGTATTGCTCAGCAGTTGCTGCATGTTGGATGTGTTGTGGGTGTTCTGCTCAGAATTGCTCTGCATGTTGGAATGTCTGTGTGGGTAGTATGCTTCAGGCATTGCCTGCATGTTGGATGTGCTGTTGTGGGGTGTTGTATGCTCCGCATGTGCATGTGGATGTGATGTGGGGGGGTATTGGTCAGCATTTGCGCATGTTGGATGTGCGTGTTTTGTGGTTGTATTGCCTCAGCATTGCCGGCATGTAGTGGATGTGCTGTGGGGTTGTTATTGGTCTGATTGCTGCATGTTGGATGCGCTGTGTGGGTGTATTGCTCAGCATTGCTGCATGTTGGATGCGCTGTGTGGGTGTATTGCTCAGCATTGCTGCATGTTGGATGTGCTGTGTGGGTGTATTGCTCAGCATTGCTGCATGTTGAATGTGCTGTGTGGGTGTATTGCTCAGCATTGCTGCATGTTGGATGCGCTGTGTGGGTGTATTGCTCAGCATTGCTGCATGTTGGATGCGCTGTGTGGGTGTATTGCTCAGCATTGCTGCATGTTGGATGTGCTGTGTGGGTGTATTGCTCAGCATTGCTGCATGTTGGATGCGCTGTGTGGGTGTATTGCTCAGCATTGCTGCATGTTGGATGTGCTGTGTGGGTGTATTGCTGCATGTTGGATGCGCTGTGTGGGTGTATTGCTCAGCATTGCTGCATGTTGGATGTGCTGTGTGGGTGTATTGCTCAGCATTGCTGCATGTTGGATGTGCTGTGTGGGTGTATTGCTCAGCATTGCTGCATGTTGGATGCGCTGTGTGGGTGTATTGCTCAGCATTGCTGCATGTTGGATGTGCTGTGTGGGTGTATTGCTCAGCATTGCTGCATGTTGGATGCGCTGTGTGGGTGT
>WLWD01005719.1_pt1 | contig 42789 bp, 17 predicted proteins | sample 6712731 | NCBI WGS metagenome assembly WLWD01 (sample SAMN12718690, study PRJNA576275) | sponge metagenome | isolation source: marine sponge | host: Mycale hentscheli | place: New Zealand: South Island, Marlborough, Capsize Point | collected 2014-11-01 | reverse complement strand
GTGCCAATAATCTTGGCATGTGCAGCTTGGGGCGTGTCATGGCGGGCCTGGCGGGTGCGATGCAGGTGTGACAACCAGGTTGTGGTGTCCGCCCTCCGATCACGGTCCAGCAAGGACCGAGGGGTCATGCACCTTCTCAGGTGCCTTGTATTTGTAGAGGCTCGTTGTGGTTGTCACCTATATGGGGAATATATAGAAACGTATAACAATCATCTCGCGGATGATCTGTCACGGAATAATCTTGTTTCTTTTTTGTCAAAGGTCCCATCGGCCGAAGGACGACCAACACCCACGTCACCCCAGCTGCTCGACCTTCTCCTGAACCCGCAGGCCGACTGGGTGTCGGAGCGATGGCGCAGTCAGTTCGGCGCTATTTTCAGCAGTGATTGGCCCTATCCACCCGTAAGACCTATGAGGCTGCAATGAAGCGGTTTCATGGGTTTTGTGATCGCTATAACGTTGTGTCTCCCTTCCCAGTGACCGAAATGCTGCTTTGTAGTTTTGCCGCCTTCCTCGCAGATCAGGGTTTGGCACCACAGACTGGTAAGGGATACCTGGCGGCCGTGAGGAATATGCAGATCTCTCTTGGCTTACCAGACCCTAGAGATCAGTCCTCCATGCCCATGCTGAGGAGAGTGCAAGCTGGGATTCAGCGGGTAAGGGCTATTTCTGGTCCCCCGTCACGCACTCGTCTACCAATCACAGCGACTGTAAAGGTCCAGCTGATGGCAATGAGTCACCCGCACAAGGAGCTTATATGGGCGATAGCATGTACTGCTTTCTTTGGCTTCTTCAGGTTGGGAGAGCTGCTGCCAGCCTCGACCCAGATAGGGCAGGACACGGCAGTTGTCATTTGGCGTGATGTGGCAGTCGATAGCCGGGATAATCCACGAATGATCCGCATTCATCTCAGGCGGTCGAAGTGCGACCAGTTTGGTGTGGGGGCGGACATTGTGTTGGGACGGACAGGTCTGTCGCTCTGCCCAGTCACAGCAGTGGTGCAGTACATTGCTGTTCGTGGCTCGGGACCTGGCATCTTTTTCGACGACCGGACGTAAGTGTGGTGACGAAGGCATGGTTCACAGAACAGCTGCGCTCAGTACTGTCTGCGTGTGGCCTCCCCCAGCAGCTATATGCTGGTCATAGCTTCAGGATTGGCGCAGCTACCACAGCAGCAATGGTGGGTGTTGAGGATGCGACAATACAGACGTTAGGTCGATGGCAGAGTGCAGCATACCTGCAGTATGTGAGAATGCCGAGTGAGCAGCTGGCTAGACTGTCTACTGTCCTAGCAAAGAACTCTTAATCACAACACTCATGCTGAACTCTATAGTTTCTATACTTTCTTTTGTAATTATGTGTGTGTGTGTACGTATTAGTTGAGTTAAAGGTCAATTACTACCCTAACTATATTGCCTTGGGGGGATGGGCCGCTAGCGGCCCCCTTGGGGGATGTAAGTGACCCTGATTAGCAGCAAATAGAGCCGGGGCTAACTGATAATTGCCACGTCATCAGGGTTCGTCACATCTCTCCCCCTCAAGGCTATTGGGGGGCTACGGCTGATGACACACCATTGCGGGGGCGTCACAGTCAGCCTTTACGTAAGCCCGGTCTGCCAAACCCTAGGTAAGATGAGCTAGAGGTAAGTATGTATTAATGGGCATCTAGATCTGCTGAGCGCAACGGAGTTAAATGTAGTTTAATGTAATTAAATGTAGTTAACGTAGAGTAGCAGACATACTGCATGGGGAGGGTGGGGCTGGGATAAGTAAGTGGGTTGATTGAGGGAAGTAGTATTGCAGGAAGTGTGTGGGAGGAAGTACGTATAGATCACGTGGGGGTAGCGTGAGGTATATCTAACACGTGTTAGTAATGCGCGGGTGAATAACGAGGTGCAGCTGCAATCGATTCACGGGCAGACGAGTGAGCACCTTAGGAAGTTATTTGATTCCCACCTCCACCCCAGCAATCCACCAGTAGGTGATATGTAGACCTACTGTTCACTTAAAAGAGAGAGAGAGAGGAAATTATTAGCAGAGACCAACGTTTTATGTCACCAATACTTAGGTTATTGTATAATTGCCAGCATTCATATCAGTAATTACTTCCTGACATTTCTCCATCCTTTATGGATGTGATCCCGGGCTTAGGGGGGATGTAAGTGACCCTGATTAGCAGCAAATAGAGCCGGGGCTAACTGATAATTGCCACGTCATCAGGGTTCGTCACATCTCTCCCCCTCAAGGCTATTGGGGGGCTACGGCTGATGACACACCACTGCGGGGGCGTCACAGTCAGCCTTTACGTAAGCCCGGTCTGCCAAACCCTAGGTAAGATGAGCTAGCGGTAAGTATGTATTAATGGGCATCTAGATCTGCTGAGCGCAACGGAGTTAACTGCTTTTCATTTTCAAATTACACTTTCTCAATACAACGATTGTTTCTCTCATGTACAGTGTGGAGTATACATACCAGGGTTCATACAGTGGGAGGCTAGCGCTGGGTTCCCCCCTAGAATTTTGGGAGTTGAATAGAAATGAACATTTAGGAAGCATTTATTTTTAGTCTGATATTGTATCCCATTATGTTCCTATCATAACTGAGCCATTTAGTGCATAGGACCGAACACTGATCATCAGTGTGAAGTATAGACTCGTATGCAAGGATGTGCATCAAAGTAGTGTAGGTTAAAAAAAATGGGTGTGGCGAAGTACACTCGGAGCCCCACCCCAAACAAAAATCCTGTATGAAACCGCATACAATACATCATAAAGTTGCAATTATATAGGATCATGAATAATTTGTTGTTTGTATTACAAATATCTTTGTTGTTTGTGTTTTTGAAATTGTTTTGTAGTGGAGCTCGACGTCCGATGGCATACGTTCCTTGTGGACACTCATAGATGTCTCCTACATGATTACAATCAGCACCACACACAACAAACAACATATTTTATTGTTGAACTAATATAATATTGGTATAAAATGCATCAAACAATATTATTTCTATTTTATTTTATTTTTTTATTGATGGGAAAAGTGGATTTTTTTGGGGGAAAAAAATTTTGTAACCACTCATATGATGTAATGTAGCATAAAGGTAAACTCTTAATGACCATTGACTGTGGGTTGCGGTGGTGAGGTAGTGACCTCTACACTCCTTCTCACCAAAATGAGAAAAAGCTAACCAGTCACAAAATTTCCCTAAGAAGAAGGTGAGAGGTCTGTTTCTTGCAGCATATGCACAATGAACTTGGGGAAGTTCTTGCACAGTCATGCTTGAGTTTAATGGTGGGGTAACTACTTCCCGAATTGAACAAAAGATATGGATATCATTTTCATCACACATCATAGTCTTATCTGAAAATAGCTCTGTGTTCATATTTTGCTGCCAATAAGGTTAAGATGATCTCAATGTCACTTCCATAGTACTTCGTCTTGGACTTCAATCAGGTCAGATAGTAGTGCTAACTTCTGCATCACAGTTCCTCGAATGACCATTGGTGCAGCACATACATTCTTAGCCATTTTCTTGTTGACAAATAAAGTCCTCTCATTCTAGTTTTGTTGTCATAAGTTGTTTCTGATTAGCTTGCGATAAACACTCTGGTTCAGCAGGTGGAATCTGGTTATGAGCTGTCAGCCTCAAAAAGGCCATGGGTGAAGACCAGTTGTTGTGATCCAGTATACAAACAAAAAGTTATCTAATCGTTGCTGCAAAGGTAAAGTTCTTTTTTTAACATCAGGTTTCTTGGCTTCTTTGAAGGTTCTGACAAATGTTTTGCCCGACCATTGGGTGAAGTGTGGTATGCAGGGGTAAATGCAAATCATGAACGAAAACTAAGCCTCACTTGGAGTCTTACTCTTAGTAAAAAGCAATGTCAACTTTCATAGTGCTGTAATGGTATATATAAGCATTACTGTTGCGTAGACAAACTGGTAAAATTATATACAACTTTGTTTATTAAGTTAGCTACAGGACTCAAATGTCATGGGGATTTTGTATGGAATTGCTTTAATTAGTAAACTAAATGTTGTTATTGTTTGTAACCGTTGCTTGGTATTCAGCTTCATGACTGAATAGATTCCATGACTTTCAGTTTCATTTGTTTAGGATAACAACAGAGGTAAGAAACAATGAGGACCAATAAATATAGAACATATGGCTAATAATATATAAAATTTAACAATTTAGCAATAACAAAAAAGATGTACTAGCAACATTGCAAAAAAATTCTAACAAATTACAAATTGTTATTATGTAGATTTAATTTGTTTCCGCGAGCAATATTTATCATATTCATTTGGAAGAACTTTGTCAACCTCTTTCCAAAACCTATTTAAATAAAAGTGTATCAAATCAATTTGAAAATAAAATTGAATTTAGTACCATTCAATAGCTTCTCTTTCCTCAGTGGGATTTGGTGAATCCTTCTTAAATAATCTTATTCTGTATTCCGCAAAAGACTTCGGTGTTGTTATATGAGACTTTTTTGACTACAGAAAAGTAAGTTGAAACTATATTTCAATTGAAAATATCCACCTCTTAACTCACTTTAAATTTTTCCTTCAGCATTGGCATTTTCATCTGGATAATAGTGTAATAATAATACAAAAGAAAAATCAGTATTACAGTAAATTTTTTGTGTGCATCCCAACAAGATGTAGATTATCACTTACATCATTTGTCTCATGAACTTTTGGGAAAAAATGAACAGCCACAACTGGATCCTCTTTGTTTTCAGATGCATAAGAAATGCATGCACACTATACACATTAAATCATTCTCTTAGATACCAAAATTAATAAAGAAATAAAAGTATTAATTACATCAATTTCATATCCTTCGGTTTCTTTACTGCGATCAGGGTATTTTTTATGGTGCAGTTGTTCAAGCCCTTTTATAATAGTATCATCCAGCTTGTCTTGCTGTAATTTAGGAAGATACAAAATCTAAAATTAATCTATGTATTTGGTAATAACTCACATCCTCTTCTGGAAAAACTTTCTCAACAACTTCACTCAGCACTTCATCATAAAGATGTCGGTAACAGTCACGCTTAATAATCTTTCCAACTAGATCGCTAGCCTAAATATGCGACACACTTTAGTAAAAGTATTTCGTGAAAAAGATTGACATTAAAATTTACTATTGCTGCATTATCATCTTCGGATTCCCATAATTTATATAAAAAATTATCTGATAGACAAATGTATCCATCCAAATCTGCACCTCCACTTTTCGAAATAGACATCAAAATATCTTTCAGAGACCACTTATTTCGTATAAGTTTGAGATTCCTAGCTGCTACCATGGCATCTTTTATCCTATACACAAGTATATATACAGTTACTTTAGTTCGCAACTTCTCTTTCTCTATGTAAAGTTAAATCATATAACTATCCCAAGGGTGAAGCCCAAAAAAGAGGGCAGTTCAAGCCATAGAACCACTCACCCCAACTTTTTGACTTAAACAATAAAACAAAAAATAGCAGCATTTCTACAGAGGAGTTACCACACTATGGTTTGAACTTAACCCTTTATTAAGGCATGCATACTGCTGTAGTAGCCGAGAAAGCTGTGCAAAAGCAGCTAATAATATTTCTGGATACTTAAACTTTTTACTTTGTAGTTAAGCAGTAAGCAGCTAAGCAGTAGCTGTAACACATAACACTTCTCACTTGTTCACTTGACATACCAATACAATACTTACGTTTGTGTTTAGACTATTCGACTATTGGACAATGGATTTTCAAGTAAGAACAACACTGTTTGCATAGGGCATATAGCTATAACAAATGGCACATTAACTTGTCACCTTGACTAATTCAAATGGATAATGAACTCCAGCTAATTTGTAAAATTTTAAAAGAATTCAGAGCGGTAAACTATTCAGTTTCTTTGGATAATACAGGCAAAGATCGATAAACCAGAGGTATTGTTTAGTGAAGTTTGGGATGGGTCGACCACCAAACTAACACAAATACACGAGGGTCAAAGTACAAATGACATACATGCATCCACACATGTAAATATATGCGTATATATACAAATTAGTAATGTAGTTGATAACAAATGGCAAGTGAGCCTGCGCATAAGAAATTCAAACAATTAATTACAACACTTGCAAATTTCCAAATTATTCAGTCCATTTCTATGTAGCAGTTGTGACCATTATAATTATTCTTTAGGTCACAAGTACAGAACTTACATTCTTACCGAGCACTAGTATTTCTGTAATCTCTAATATATGTTATTCTGGCTAGCTGAATTATCAGTAGCTTATGTTGACAAGCACTCATAGCTACTACAAAAACGGCTGAGTTTTTGACATTACATCTATAAAGGATTTCTCAATACCATTATAGTAACCATTCGCCATAACATTTTGCAACTTAAAAAACAAGATGTTCTAAGAAAGTATTGCACATTTTTTAGCCTAATGGTAAGTTTGTAAGATCTAAGTGCGTCCTGTGATATTCATAGACAACTTAATTCAAAGGGGTAAATAATTAAATTTCCTTAGTTAATACAGGTCCATTCAACCAAATGACTATTTAGTGGAAGTATGGAAAGGAATAGACAATGAAGCAAACACTAAAATGTGATGATCAAAGAAAAAAATGACGATCCTACCTCCACACATATAATACACAAAAAAATATCCCCGATTTTCAATGGTATTATCCCTAATAGTCAGTGTCTTGCTCGCTCGCCAACTAGCCATTGCCACATTACCGTGGTAGTTGATTACTAGCTTTTGCTAATTGTAGGAATACTGTAACACCAGGTATTATTTATATGGTTTCACTCTCCTGCTCTCTTTAAGTTTAGCAAACCAAACATTGTATAGAACAAAGTATTTTTGTTAGTGTTGTGTATTTTCTTTCACTTCTTGATTGAAGTAACGAGATCATGCAGTCAGCCTTTTCTCACCTGCTTCTATTTTTCTTGATTCTTGCATTTTACTTCTTCTTTGCCTTTATTTTACCCATGATATGCAGTGGATTATGATTATTCCCGAATCAGTAGGTAATGAATTATACAGACACCCAGTATTCAATTTTTATAGAGCAAGGGAACGAGACCTAGGGTTTATTTTTATTTTTATTTTAATAATTTGTTTGCAAAGCAAACAGGAAATACTAGCTAGCACAAGGCTTTCCGGAAACAGAAGGATAAAAGGAAGTGACTAAAAAGTGTACGATAATAAATACGACAATACAATGCAACATTATCTGAAAATCAGTTTAATACGGTACTCCAAATTTTACCAAGTTTTTTGTTCAATACTAAGTGTGCATGACTTCAAACTGGAGGTCAATGTCCCAAGCAACCTCAAATGGAAATCCTTTTTCTATAGGGTGAGGAGAACTTGACGCTTTATCCATTTAGGTGATGATTCTATACAAACTTAGCTCAGTTCATGTTAATATTCATGAACTAGCAAGTACTCTGCCACACTGTGGCACATAATGTACTAACTTCTATGCAGTAGCGTTATCCATGGTTTCCATCTCCTCTCTTTCTTCCATAGCTATAGCACAAGGTGTTTTTGTTTATTCAGTGTATTTTCTTTCAATTTTTTGTCAACTCTGCTCAGCTTACAAACTATTCATGAACACACAAATAGTTGTCAGCCTCCATCATCATTATTGTTACTGGCATACAAACGCACTATTATATGAATGCAGTAGCATAAAAATTCTTATCCCATGGTATCCCTCACCTGCCCTCTTTCTTTCTAAGCTATAGTACAAAGTATTCTGTCTATTTTTTCACTTCATCATTGAGGTAATTACATCAGTCAAAATTTTACAAACTCTGTTCAACTTATGAATTATTCATGAATGCATACACCATCATTGCCATTTATTTAGATTCATACACTGTAGATAGTCATCATCGTTACTGGCACACAAGTGTGATATATATACTATTGGTACAATTGTTGTTAATGGGTGAAATTTAAGGCATGAGTGAGAATGGCAATTTGACTCGCGAGTTAAGGGCACTCCATCATGAGCTAATTGACTAAGTTTGTGAATTTTGTGTTTGGATGGAATGCACATTTAAACATTCAGGAAGTGAAACTGTTTCCTCAAGACTTGTCATTCATTAATTGTGTCATCTACCACTATACCGTGTGTATTTTTTTATTACTTTAATTTAGCCTATAGTAAGTTTTCTCATATTTAGCTCATAACTTAACAATTCAGAAAATTTTAACTCTGAATCATAAAGCATAGCCAATTTTTATGTTCCTGCTGTACATGCAATTAAGAAAAGTGTAATCACATGACTAATCAGAGTTGTTGAATCTAGTTAATGTTAAGTTAATTTCTTTGCAGTTATATATTATGATCAACTTACATCATTTCTAGGGTACAAACTTTCCTATGACTGCATGCCTTCTGATGAATCATGCATCTCGTTCTAAACATTCCATAAATGTCCTGATATTCCTATAAAATATTTGTATTATAATGTTCAAATACAAAAAAAAATTGCATTCAGTAAAATAATAAAATTGCTAAAATATTGAATTTGCTTAATAGAAACTAATTAAGAATTCAAGTAGTTAGTGCCCCATTTCATCGGTTCTGACAATGTTGAAACTACAAGTATAGGGGTGGGAGAGGGTCTGAGGAGAGTTACATCTACATATCAGCCATAATACTTGCATTACACCTGTGGGTCTGGTCTCCAATGAGGAGAGAAGATAAAGAGAAGACTAGAGAAGAAGACAGAGAATTATGAACTCATTATTAGTGTTGTGTATTTATTTGTGGTGTATGATTATTGTGTCATTTAGATTAGGTAAAGGACGTCACGTATTTATTGTTAGTATTTTTATTGTATAATTTGTGCCCCTGGGTGTGACCGGATGTGTTCATCGTTTTATGTTAGAGCACGTGCGTGGCCTTGAACAATAAGTAGACAAGCCACGCACGTGTCATTCAGTTCCCATTAAATATATTAAAGACGCAAAGCTCAACTTTGATTGTCCCTGCATCGCGGCTACATATAGGCCAGGCCCACCTACTACAAGGTCCCTGCGAGCCAACGAGTGTGCTGCTAAGCTTGGATTGGGGATTCTGGTGGCAGCGCTATCGCGAGAAGGGATCAGAGAGGAGAAGCTCGACCGCCACTCCAGCGACGACCCCGACCTCGTAACCACAGTTGGTGGCAGCGGTTCTCTTCATTGCTTTAACACGCGGGAGGAGTCTACGAAGCCCCACACCATCGCCAGTATCAGGCTACAAACTTTATTTGTCTGTGTCTTTGTCATTATAGTGTTTTCTATTTATTGTGCACTAAACGTGTTGCTTGTCTTGTGTGATTTTTGGCTGTTTCTCTGGTTCATTGGTTTTTGTTGTGTTTTGTTTTTGTGTGGCAATAGGTTTCTCTGAGGTCCTTGCGCCTTGGCGGATGAGTCAGAGAGCTCAGCCGGCCCGAGCTTGTAAGAAGAGCAAATTTGGGAAGCAGTCTTCGTCACAAGGTGCTTCGTCGGATTCGGGTGTGAGTGAGACCAGAAGTGTTGTACATAGTGGAGGCGTAGTGTCTGTTAGTGTTGCAGATAGTGGAGAAAGTGTGCTGGGTAGTACTGTTGATAGTAGTGACAGGGTGTCAGGTGTTGGTCTAAGCATTACTTTTGATCGTGATAGTGAGACAGGTTCTATCAGTTCACGTAGGAGTATTGAGACAGTGAAAGAAGTGATGGATGATTTGGGAGAGGTAGAGTTACGTTTGGGAGATATGGAGAGTTTGGAGGAGGAAGGAAGAGATGAGGGACGTGAGAGAGAAGTGAGTATGGGTAGAGGTGCTAGTGTGTCGGGTGGACGGGAGGATGATGAGCTGAGTAACAGGGAGTTGAGGCAAATTATAAGATCTTTGGCCATTGGGAGGAGTACGGTACCACCCCCTGCTGCCTCTCTGTCAGATCAGACCAGAAAGGTCCAGGGTCTTGCCCATCATAAAGATGGGCTGGACGTTGCAAAGTACATTCGCAAACTTGAAGCCGATTTGACCGACATAGGTGTGCCTAGGCGAGAGTTTAAGACAATCTTGTACCAGAAACTCTCATCTAAGACAGCATCTCAGATAGTTGCTTCTATCGACAGAGATGAGTGCTCATATGAAGAGCTTAAACAAACCCTCATAGAATCACTAGGCTCGGGTAAAACCAGCCTTGGCAGTAAACTGACAACAGCGTTCTCCAATGATGTTCGCTCGATGAATCCCCTTGAGAAATATGTTCATTTAAAAAGCCTAATTGATTCTGTCAATATGTCTATTGTCGAGCGTAAAGATATCCTCTTATTTTTTGCATCTGCTATCTATCGCAACAGTCTAACTTCACAACAGAAAGCAATCATGGACAGCCGGGAGATTAACACCTTCCGTGATCTGAACAAACTTGCCCTTTCTTTGAACTCTACAGATTCTGACCGATCTGGAGGTAGCAGAGTGAGTGGGCGTGGTACATACTTTGATGGTGTGAAGTGTTTTAAATGTCAGAGGTTTGGGCACAAGTCTTTTGAGTGTCGTGTGAATAGGGAAGAGAGCAGATCTATTGTGTGCTATACCTGCCAGCAACCTGGCCATAAATCCCCGGACTGCCCTAACAAGGGTGAGCGTGTCCCCGCAAGGGAGCAGAGCAGGCAGACTGAGTGGGGCAAAAGGCAGCTTGGGTTAAAAGCCGGGAACAAGCCCCTCACCGCCAATTGGGTCTCTGTGCAGGATGGCACCCCAGTTGTGTCGGGTTGTGTGAATGGTTTTAAGTGTGATATAGTACCCGATACAGGGGCTGAGGTAACCGTTGTACCTGGGTGTCTGGTATATGAAAACCAGATCCTCCCGGATACGATAGAGGTCCGGGGGGCAACGGGAGTGCCAGTCACCTTGTGTATGGCGGTTGTGGACTTCGACATTGAGGGTCGGATCTTTGAGAAATGTGTGGCAGTTGCTCGGCAGGGCATGCTGAACAACAAAGTGTTGTTTTCTGTGCCGGTGGACAGCACAATGGCTAAGCGGCTCCTTCTGGGCGCCGCCCCGCTCTTGAGTAAAACTGAGAGTGGGGTGGGGCACTCCGGTGACACCCCGGATGCCCAGTCATCCCCTAAGAAGGATGCGGAATCTGCTGGGAGCACTGACGGGGTGGTGGATGCCCTTCAGACTGCTCCCAGCCGATCCGAGGAGTCCCAGGTCAACATCGTCACCAGGGCTGGCGAGTGGATGACCAGCTTGGCCGAAGAGACTAATAATCTTCGGGACTTGGAAGCGGCTAATCCAGCTCCCTTCCAGGAGCAGGGTGAACTGCCTAGTAATAATGATGGGGTGAGTGCAGATATGCCTGTGGTGCATGAGTGGGACGATAATGTCAGTGGTGAGAGTGAGGGACCAGTGTTGTTGGGTTGCCCTCAGATTACAGACTTACCTGGTGTGAGTTTGCTTAAGGAGCAAATCAAAACTGATGAAACCCTGGATATCTGCAGAGAGCTTGCCTCTAAGAACCTAAATGGGTATATGTGGGAGAATGATTTGTTGTTCCATTGTATTTTGGATGTGTGTGGCGTGAAGTTAAGTAGGCTGGTCGTGCCAATTGAGAGGAGGTCCAAGGTGCTTCAATTAGCACATGACAAATGTTCACATACGGGAGTCAGAGGGATGAGGAAGTTGTTAAACGCCAAGTTTACATGGCCTGGGTTGCATAGTGACATCGTAAAATATGTAAAATCATGTGACGTATGTCTTCGAATTAACTCAGCTGGGAACAAGTCTGCCAAAATGGTGGAGCGCCCCATAGTGTCTGTCCCTTTTGAGTCGGTGGCCATTGATTTAGTGGGTCCACTGCCCAAGGCTCGGAGGGGCGTGAAGTATTTGTTTACGTACATTTGTTTGGCTAGCAGGTGGCCTGAGGCGTGTCCGATGCGGTCAGCTTCAGCCAATGAGGTGGCAGAATGCTTTGTTGACGTCATATCTAGGACGGGAATACCCTTGCGTGTATTGTCAGACAGGGGTAGTGTGTTTTTGGGCAGGGTCATGGAGAAAGTCTGCGACTTGTTAGGGGTGGATAGAGTTTTGACATCCCCTTACCGGCCCCAGAGTAACGGGGTAGTAGAGCGCCTGCATGGGACCTTAAAACCCATGTTGGCGAAGGCTAGTGAGTGTGGAGTTGATTGGGCAGAGTTTTTGCCATTGGCACTGTTTGCTATTCGGCAAGTGCCAAATAGAGATGTTGGGTTTTCCCCTCACCAACTAGTTTATGGGAGGAATGTGTTAGGCCCCCTTGATATCTTGTATTCAGGGTGGGTAGACAGAGTGTATGAGAGTGTGGATGTGGAGGACTGGGTCTTGAAGCTACAGGATAAACTCACACTGCTTCACGACATGGCAGTGGTTGAGGAGAGTAAGAACACGGCTAAAAGATGCTTGTCCTTCAACAAGAACCGTAGCGACCGGTGTTTGGAGGTTGGGTCCAAAGTGTTGATTAGAATCCCAGGAATGCATGCTTCCCTACCGGCTTCCTGGGAGGGCCCATACATAGTGAAAGAGAAAGTGTCTCGAGTAACTTACAGGGTGAGCAAGGGGGAAGGACACCCTTTGAGAGTTGTACACATCAATAACACGAAGGAGTGTGTGGATCGGGTTGCAAGTGTGAATGCGGTGTCTGTTGTTGCGGAGGAGCAGGGAGTGTTAGAGGATTTAGATGGTAGTAAGGCTGTGTTAGGGACGGAGAAATGTGATGGGTTTGTGGAAAAGGAATTGCTGGAGATGTTGAGGGATGTGGATAAGTATTTTTCAGAGGAGCCAGGTTTGTGTAAGGTGGGCAAATGTGTTATTAAATTGAAGGAGGGGGCAGATGTTGTCAACTTACCCCCTAGGCAGATACCTGTGGGAATTCGGGAAGGTGTTGAGAAGGAGATCAATAAGATGTTGAAGAGTGGTGTAATAGTGAAGAGTGAGGCAGAGTGGGCAAGTCCCTTAGTTCCTGTCAGGAAGAAAGACGGGTCGGTACGTGTATGTATTGATTATAGGGAGCTAAATGCCAGGACGCCTTTGAGACGTTTCTGGTTGCCTACATTAACTGAAATACTCGAGAAGGTCGGTCCAAGTTGTTGCCTTTCTAAGCTAGATCTCACATCTGGCTTTCACCAGATTGAGGTTGACAAGGAGAGTATGCCACTCACTTCCTTTGTTTGTCCCATGGGCAAGTTCATGTATAGGCGTATGCCTTTTGGGCTAAAAAATGCGCCTGCTATTTTTCAAGCCACAGTGGAAGAGGTATTGAGACCGGTGAATAGTTTCTCTAGAAACTACATAGATGATGTTGTTGTGTTTAGTGATAGTTGGGAGAGGCATTTGGAAGATGTGAGGAGAGTAATAAATTGTTTGGGGGAGGCAGGTCTTGTGATCAAGAGACGGAAGTGCGAGTTTGGACGTAAATATATGGAATATTTGGGGCACCAGATTGGGTGTGGGCGTGTTGCTGTACCAGAGTTACGTGTGAGAGCCATGAAGGACTTCAAGAGGCCAACGACTAAACGTCAGCTGCGGTCGTTTCTGGGCTCGATATCTTATTACAGGCAGTTTGTGGATGGGTTCGCGAGACTATCATCTCTACTTACCCCGGCTGTCTCTCTGGTCTCTCCTGCCAAGGTTGTCTGGACCAAGGAGATGTCCGAAGCCTTTCATCGTTTGCGTGAGTCATTGTGTGTAAGAGTTGTGTTATTTGTGCCTGTTGTTAATGACAGTTTTTGTTTGTATACGGACGCTTCCGGTGACGGAGTGGGGGCGTGCCTTCATGTGATTCGTGATGAGTTGGAGCTACCTGTGGCTTTCTATAGCCGGCAGTTAAGAGGTGCTGAGAAGAACTATTCAGTAACTGAATTGGAGTCCCTGGCAATCGTCTCCGCAGTGCGACACTTTGAATACTACCTCTATGGGAGGTCTGTTACCATTTTTAGTGATCATAGACCTTGCGTGGCTCTTTTGTCTAGTAAACACCTCAACCGGAGGCTGATGAGGTTTGCCCTTAAGCTACAGGGCATGGACATCACCATCAAATACAAGCCTGGAGCTACGATTGGAAATGCTGATGGCCTTAGTCGCCAGTCGTGGTCTGAGACGGAGAGGGAGCCCAGCCCTTTGGGGGTTTGTCAGCCTCAACCCAGGGGTATCGGCTTGCGGGGGGGACCTGTGGGTCTGGTCTCCAATGAGGAGAGAAGATAAAGAGAAGACTAGAGAAGAAGACAGAGAATTATGAACTCATTATTAGTGTTGTGTATTTATTTGTGGTGTATGATTATTGTGTCATTTAGATTAGGTAAAGGACGTCACGTATTTATTGTTAGTATTTTTATTGTATAATTTGTGCCCCTGGGTGTGACCGGATGTGTTCATCGTTTTATGTTAGAGCACGTGCGTGGCCTTGAACAATAAGTAGACAAGCCACGCACGTGTCATTCAGTTCCCATTAAATATATTAAAGACGCAAAGCTCAACTTTGATTGTCCCTGCATCGCGGCTACATATAGGCCAGGCCCACCTACTACAAGGTCCCTGCGAGCCAACGAGTGTGCTGCTAAGCTTGGATTGGGGATTCTGGTGGCAGCGCTATCGCGAGAAGGGATCAGAGAGGAGAAGCTCGACCGCCACTCCAGCGACGACCCCGACCTCGCAACCACAACACACACGGTATTTATTGTTATATTTGAGAAATATGTTGTCGCCTTACTGAATTTACTTGCTTTCTTGTCATCATTATACATATTTATTTATTGTATATGCATGATTTTTAAGAGGTTGTTCTTTATTGACCACACACCCCAGGACACATCTACTTTAATTGTTACAGTAATATGGTTAACTAGGACACCATTGTTGCTGACATGAGAGTGCTTTAAGGTCAAGTCATTTAGTCATAAGACTAATAATTGATTTTACCTTGTCTCTAAATCCAATGTGGCGACTTTTATCGTCATACTCAATAATTCTGCTGAGTGTCATACATCGCCTTTACATAGAAAGAGCATCATTAAGAAATTTGACCAATTAAATACCTACATCTGAGACATAAAGGAATTATCTTACTTGGCATCAAATTCATTTTTAACTCCCAGAAAATAGCAGTCTCTGGCAAAGTAGTCCCATTTGTCTACATCCAATCCACTCACTTTGTTGGCCACAATCTATCCATAAATTCATACAGAAAATATTAGCCATAAGTAGTCGAGTTATTTCTTCTCATTTTCTACATCTTTAATATCAGCAATAGTATCTCAAGTTACTTTGACTGTACTTAGAAAGTAAAAGATTAATTATGTAATTAAACCGAGATACAAACCCACTATCACCTATAGAATTGTATTGTTATGTACGAAATGAGATTTGCCAGAAAAATGTTGCTTTCCATGGAACAGGTTCTGGCTACTTTTGCAACTAAGTTTTAGCAGGCTTTAGAGCTACTAGATCACAATGGACTGTGTATGAAATAGTGTGCTATTGTTACATGTGTGTTGTGCATGAATACAATTAGGCTGAGGTTCATGTATTCATTGTTGTTGTTTTGTTGTTAATTAATAGGAGTTCATCTTCTAGCAAAAGCCAGACTCAAATTAACAAGAGTAATATTGATCAGAAGAGAAGTTATATTGATTGAATGATTACTTTAATAATAGATGCCACCTTTGCAGTGTGTACTTGATTACACAGTCATGTATTGCATTACCTTTCTTGTTTCTTTTTTAACTTATGAATGTGCATAACATAATACTAAATAAATTAGATCTAATCTTTTATCAATTATGTGTTTATGGTTAGCACACAGGAGAGAATAAGACTTTCTGCTTGAAAATTGGATACTATTGGGTGTCTGATTAAAATTTGAAGCCAAAATGTCTACAAACTTTGTATAAGTATACAGTGCAAATATACCAAAGTTATAATTTTGGCTTCAGCTAGCTCTGTCTAAAGCATTACCTCATAGAGATATAATCTGCTCCTGTCTTCTTCCTTTTCCTCCATTTGCTCCTTTAAAATTAACATTCATTTACAAAAATACAGACATTTTGTACTGTATTCTCATACCATGAAGTCTTTTGAGCAATTGATCATATCACATATCATTTCAACGTGACATTTCTCTAGTCCCATTTTAACAAATACATATAGAACTTTAGGATGTCGCAGTAAGATTCCTTGGAACATGAGAGTTGATATTTTTTCATGTTTAATTATCTGTACACAAAGTATGTACATTGGAAGAAAATTAAAAACTAAATGTTGATAAACTCTAGCTGCAACTTACTTTCATGTCTTTTTCGATTTTTTCAAGGTCCTTTACAACACTTTCAAACACATGAGAGAAAGGGCCATGGCCTATCAGTAAATAATTATTTACAATGGCATAGAAAATGTGTTACCCTCATTCATGTTTTTAATTTGACTTGGTTTGAATCAACAGGTGTATAGTAGTATATATTATATTATTGTACACATATATAATGAAGTGCCAAGAGTGTAAAACGTCAGCTTCACTCACTAGCTAGCGAGCCATTACAAAGACCAAGAGAATAATATAAATATGCCAGTGAGTAGCAGTTTTTTGTTGTGTGACAGAAAGACTGACAAATAAACTGATTACTGTATATATAACCCTCTCACGTATGTGTGATGAGGGTTAAATACACTGACTACTTATAAGTCCCTTGACATAAAATGAAATTAATAACCCACAAATACTAATCAACACTGATAGTTTGTACAAAGGCATCATTTGTAGCTACAGTGAGGTTCAAAAATACACTGTTGCACTCAAGCTTGAAATTTTATCTATAGACTTATGTTATTAATCTTGAAGTCATTGAAATATGTCATTTACTGAGACGCTTAGATAATAACCTGTGATGTAAATTTACCTAAATCGTGGCACAATCCAGCTAGACGAATACAATATTCTTCTTCGGTTGATATCAGCTCATGTCCAATAGTATCTTCCTTCCTTTCTCCAAGGGTTATCCCTGCATCTTCTTGTGCTTGTACATCAGGTATTTCTCCTACTATTCCAATTCGTTCATGTTCTTATTATTATAATGTCCTTGCTTATTTTTTTCTTACTTTTAGCCAAACTTGGCTCAGCTTCTGAATCTTTTGTCTTGCTTGTCTGTGATACTGTTTGGTCATCAGGTGTCTTTTGCTCTTTTGTTCTGTAGTGAGACTGTCTCAAGTGCTTCACAAACTCACCAGCAAGGTGACAAACTCTATATAGTGAAATAGAGGATATAGCTACTAATATTCTTAACCTGATGATTATCAGAGAATTTTTTAATTGAATCTATTGTAATTAGCATGTGATTTTTATGTGCTAAAAGATAATTGTATGAAATAATTTTGCTAATGTGGCATATAGTTGACTCACCCAATAGAATGCTCAAATCGGGTGTGCACAGCACCAGGATATACATGACTCTTTCCTCCTAATGTAAAAAGATATATGTATATACCATATAATATTGTATTGAATAATATTAATTAATTATGTAATGTTAATTCTGTTTCTTTGTTCTTGTCTTTTTGTTTTGTTTCGGTTTTCTGTAGACAAGGTATCAAAAAGTAAGTAGGCATTTGTTAGCATGCAATCAAACGAATTTGTAAAATAGTTAAAGTAGATGCACTCCATTCATAATTCTGCATGACATATTTAATATTTTGTTTGCTACATTTAATGAAATTTTCAACCATGTCAGGGAAACTCTAACACATAATTTAACATTATAAGGCCTCCAAAATAATTACAAAAAATCAATAAGGCAGAATTAAAACACAAAAAGATTTAATATTTCAGTTGTTTAATTTTATTAAATGTAATACAGGAAATTTTCATGACATGAACTCTTACCAAGCTGTTTTATATCACGTAGACGATAAAACTCAGGAGTATTGATAATAGCATCTTCCAGGGAATTTAGTAAGATAGACCCATGAATAGGATCATTGAAAAGTTTGAACTAAACAAAAAAGTAATCCATAATACATTTCCTTCTATTTTTTTATTGCAATAAAAATAATTAGCTATTGTCTGTTATGTAATTTTTTATTGATTAAAATATTATTAATTGTTACTAATAACTATTATTTTACAGAATTAAAAAAATATTTAGGCAAGGGAACTATTCCACAATACAAATTTTAAATGTGCTAGTGACTGGATGTCATAGCTTGGAAGTTAGAGCACTTGAGGCTAAATTTTTCAGTTCCCTGGAAGTTAACAATAATGGTCTTGTGTTTTTATGATTTCTTGACACTATCAATTGTAAACTAGTTAAACAATACTTCTACTCAGGTACAAAGTATAATATTTAGTTTATTCTTAAATAACTTTCCCTAAGTATTACATTACATAATTCAGAGTTAGGTATTTTTTCAATAATTGTACTAATCATTGAAAAATACATTACAACTAAATTTACCCTGTCAATAGGAGCTGTCAGGGAACTTTCTGCATTAAAAACAATATTTTTCTATCATAATATATTTACTTATTATCATCAGAGATATTTTATCTCCATTTCCATTATTTATGCATTTTGCTAGCTATCAGAGCGTACAACTCACTCTTAACATTTGAAACTTTATCTGGCACTCCTTCTGAATCTGAAACGGAATAAGAATTAGTAATATTTTGTCTCACACAATTTTGACTAAAGCAGACTGAACCTTGGATATTATTCAAGCAGTATTTTAGAATAAGCTTCAAATTATCCTCTTCTGCTTCTGTCAAAGTAGCCATTTTGGGGTGCTACAAAAAAAAAGGTGTTAAGTTATCATTAGACTTCTAGCTCCATTCAAATTCAAAAAGTAGCCTTGCAAAGAAAACCCTCACAAATTGCTCAATATTCTTTCAATTGATGCATACTAATATAAAAACGGGTGCCCCAACTCAAACACAGCTCTGTTTTATCATTTTTACAAGTGACGTTAAAAATAATCAAAGCTAGCTAATATCACTGTAAAATGTGTGCCAAATTACTGTTAGCTATATACAAGTAAAGTGATGGCAGTACTCAGACAATTGACAGTACCCTGAACAGATGAATTTAGCTGCACCAGCAAACATTAACCTCTTAAGTCGGTCCCCATTACCCTCCACAGGTGCGGTTGCTTTTGTTGCCACCTTTTCCCCCCTACTTTAAGGGTGCCTTAAAGCAGGCCTGTAGCCAGGAGTTTGCACAGGGGTGTTCGGATTTCATAGAAACGCAAGAATGCCACACCTACTTTTGTTTTCTTCGTTTATTCTTTAAAAAGCAAAAAAGAAGGGGGGAAATATGCCAAAATTAATAATTTGTCTGACGCTCTATGTGTTCTATTAATAAATTCAGTGAACACTGCTGGCTATCAGCAAAAAGCGGCAAACTGCTAACGCTAGATCATTCTCGTGTAACCAGGCTACTAACCACTACCGAGAGCTGTACACAAACAGTGAACCATTAATAGGCCTTCCGTACTACAAGTTATCTAAATAAGTACATTACGGCACACCATAAAAAAATAGTTGTAGGGTAGCTTGCTTTATCAGTGCCATAACGAGAGCGATGTTTTGTAGTCAAGGAGCTCAATGTTTATTTGAAAGCAGCTTGGAATCAGACTAGGCCGTCCACATATAGAGTATGAAGTATACCCGGGATACATTTAAATCCTATTTAATAGCCATCGTCGTTGCATTGTAACCTCAGTTCGGTTGCTACGAAGCTCAATAACATATTACAAACATTCATTAACTGAAAAATAATTATTATTAGGTTATGATTATGTAAATTTCTCACAATATTTTATACAATTTGATTACTAAAAAATAATATTTATAAGCTTTGTTTTGAGCATTAGCTGAATTACTTTGAGATATGGCCTAATGGTGTTGTAAGATATCATACATGAAGCAACTGACAGTAGACACCATAGCTAGCAAATATAAATTTCATTAATACACCTTTCTTCCCCCCCTCCCACTGCCCCTCCCCGCTACCTTCCCATCTTCCCATGCATCTCTCATACCACACACATACTGAATAAAAGCACAAGTAACTAAAACTAACAGGATATTTTAATAAATAAAAAGGGGGGGACACTAAATGTATAGCTAATAGTAAAAACTATTATAGCTATTAACTAACTGTAAAACGTGAAGAACAAATCAACATTGTATATACTATTATATATATAGTATATATTGTATATATATGTAGCTATGCGTATAAAATGAATTTACACCTGAAATTATTCAACAACTACTGATCAATATATTGATAGATTTGGCAACTGACCTGGATAAATATTCTTTTTGTCTAAGCAATGCTTTTGTAATTATGTTAAAGCTAGCTAGTGTGCATTAGCTGAGGGTTGTAAGGTGCTCCAGGTAGAAGCTAATCTACACTCTCCTAGCTACTCTGTATTTTGTGTAACCTAGTTTTACAGTAGCTCTGTGCTAGTTAATCTAAATCAACACAATATGTGTAACAGAATGATGTGAACCCAAAACAGAAAGCCGTACCGCGTGATCAATTGAGCCGTACCGCGTGACTAAAAGCGGGCGCGTTTTGAGCAGGAAACCTGTGGTTTTTTCTATTCCCATAAACTTTTGTATTGAGTTTTGGAACAGCATTTTCTCTTCGGTTTTGGAGTTTAGTGAGGTAATATTTTTAACCGCTTCGGCGCGAGCTTTCCAATGGTGCAAACCCCGGATGCGTAGCTGCTTCAGTTCTAAAGTTATTCAAGTTTTTCTTGCTGCCAACTCAACTTGGACATACTATAGTTGACTAGTTGTAGTTTATTGGTATGTTGGGGTGGGGGGGGAGGTGATATTGTATAGACCTGCTATGTATGCATGTGTATTAGGTGGGAGTTGCTATTAGTGGAGGAAAGGTCGTGTAGCCAAGTAAAGTCACATATTCATACATATACAAGTTGCTGGTAGGAATCAAATATAATTGTAGTATGTATATTTAAGGTTATCTCCCATTCTCTATTAAACTTCAAAGGGACCAAAGGAGCCTTCCTTTTTGTACATGCAACTTCAGACATGTGTGATATACTGTATTGACTAAAGTGCAGCTACATAACATTGCCTGTGGTCTCCCATGAAATGGTGGAGCTGACGTTGCCATGGCTAAGTTAAATACCCTTTCAATACCCATGACATTATGTTGTATGTCTAAAGCTAACAGTTAGTAGCGATGTAAGGGAATGGAGTCACACCTTGTTTACTAGATGACTTGTGCCTACATTCCTCACATATTCTTACACATGAACAAACACTTTGTTATTGCACTCTTTACAATGTCTGAATGAAAAAGGGATATATCCTACCTTGTAGTGGTTGCCATGTGATTACAATAATATTCCTGGCAATACATACTTTCATCTGTCATTTTGTTATTGGTTTCACTCTTTTCTACGGGCTTTGGTATCAAATTAAAAACTCTCTTATTCACGACTGCCACTGCAGAAAGTCCCCATGCTTAATATACGTATAATTTGAGGCTCTTGAACTCTTATTAAATTGAAGATGTTTTGCAGTGGCTAAAGGAAAGCTATTGATAAAGGGTCCTGTATTTATGTACGTAGAAGTATTACTTAGTGTAATACAGCTGCCCACTGGTAGAGGTGAAGGAATGAATATATTTGCGATACAAGGATGCAAAATAAGTATATCTCTGTAAAAAAAAATTGAGAACTTGATTTTAAATAGTTTGCCAGTTTTCCATCCAAGAATCTTTCAGGAAGCCATATTGATGTTGTGGTGAGTGGGTGTGATGACAAATCGACATTGTATATGCTATTATATATACAGTATATATTGTATATATATGTAGCTATGCGTATAAAGAATTTACACCTGAAATTATTCAACAACTACTGATCAATCTATGGATAGATTTGGCAAGTGACCTGGATAAATATTATTTTTGTCTAAGCAATGCTTTTGTAATTATGTTAAAGCTAGTTAGTGTGCATTAGCTGAGGGTTGCATCTAAGGTGTTCTAGGTAGAAGCTAATCTACAATCTCCTAGCTACTCTGTATTTTGTGTAACCTAGTGTTACAGTAGCTCTGTGCTAGTTAATCTAAATCAAACAAGTAACAGAATGATGTGAACCCAAAACAGAAACATAAATGAAATTTTTGAGAGGCTGAGGATTAGTAGTAACCTCAAGAATGTGTAAATGAAACTAGATCAATCTGCATTCAAAATTAGCTAGCTACTGCTTATTTCATACAAAATATTCATTCTGGCAGAGATTCAAGAAAATCATATTGGCAGAAATTCAAGAAAATCATATTAGCTAACATTATTGTAAGTGCATAATAAAACTGATTATTAAAAGAACACATAAAAATATTATGCTTACAACATCTGCAATAGCAGATTGCAGGTCCTAACATTCTAGCTATCATATATCCCCATCTTTAACCTACAATTTTCTATACACTAGTGTACTTACAAGTTCAAAGATCCGATTAGTAAGTAACTATCAGAAGATAGAAATTTCAGTGGAATCTTTTAGGACAGGGCACCAGGAGTGAACTTGCATATCCACTGATTTCTTTTGTACCCAAAAGTTAAATATATTCATTAGCTAGCTACTAGCTATGAATTTCCTTGTATTCTATGATTTTAAAATACGTGAGCAGGTCTGGGAAAAGGGACCTTACGGCGCAAAAATTAAGATATAGGCTCCAGAAGTAAGTCATCGGAAAAATTCTTTATTTCTCCTATGTTTTTTTTTTGTGCAGAACTAGTCTTAGTGACCCTTACTCTGCGTCTATGCCAAATTTCAAATGTCAAAACAACTTAAGAGACCCCAAGCGTGCCATGGAAAGACAAGCTACATTTTATTCTCTCTCGTTCTCGAAGCACAATAAACTTCAAAGAAGCAGCTAAAAAAACACGGCATAGCTTTGAGACTATTACTTGCACTCTACAGGTTACCTCTGGCTGAAAGTTTACCACTACAGCGAATAGAGTAGCCAAGGATTCCGACAAGACAGGCCGTGAGACGCTTTGAAATCTACACAAACTTCGTTAGTCGCCGTTAAAAAGCGGCCGTACGATACGGAACGTTAACTAGTGATGTGCTCGAGCACAAATTTCGAGCTAGCCTAAAGACTATACTATTTTTATATGAATGATTTTGACTTTAACACTGAAGCTACTGAAAATAAGGTCCAGTTTTTTAATTTCGCATACAAGGTAAAGGGATTTCAGTGCCATAGTAATAACTCTCTGCAACTGCTTGAATTGAAGGAAAACAACAACAAAACAATACACGTTATTTAAACGTTTTCTTTGTGATATTCTTTAGCTAAGTAGTGGTTGTAAGACACAATGCTTTGACACAACTGGACATGCACCTACACAGACTTACCGCTCGCCAATTATTCCGGAAGTGGAAATTCAATTTATGTTTTCTCGATTTCTAGTTCAATTGCTTTGCTGAATACAGCCCAGTTCAACTGCCAGTTTCTCTGCACTTCGAAGGTTTTACCCTCCAGTATTTTAGCACTAAGTTGAAATAAATTGTAGCTTTATATTAGCATAAAAAACTCAATTGTTTTGGTTTGCTCAATCAGATCCCTTTTCCTAGACCCACTCACATATAATTAATGCATCTTCTAGTTTAAGTGGGTCTAATCATATCCAATTGCACTGGCATAGCATAGCTAATGGGTACGCTTTAGCTTAACAGCATCATTGCCAGAATAGTAGGTAGTATTGGAGAGGAAGTGGATGGAGACATTGGGTGGAGTCAAGAATAACAAGTTGGCGACTAGTTCTTTGTGCTATATAGCATATAAGATTTAAACTAATGGACTTATACTCTCTTAGCATTGAAAATACCAGACTATTAGGAGCTATTTTCACTAAGATCTGATTAGTTAATATCAGAAGATTGAAATTTAAGTCAAATCTTTTGAGGGTACACCTGCATGAAGACTAAATGTAAATTTCATTTAATATCTTTAGCTACATCCTCCTCCCACAACTTTTCCCTCCCCCACCCATAGCTACCTCTTCTATCCCACACAATAGCCCACACATACACACAGTATAGTCATCTTAATATCGTTGACTAAATCTGCAAGGTGATATTTCAAATATAACCAATGCACTTCTAGTTTAATAGCAGCACTTATAGCTACCACTGCTGAAGTCTTATGTTGCCCTTACCCAATTACTTGGCATAACATTGAATAGCTAGCTAATAGGCTTCAGCTTAGCAGCACCATTATGCCAGAATATATTAGTAGGTAAGAGGAAGTGTGTGGGGCCAGATCTCCATGGCTTCACATAGCTAGCTAGTTCAATAACAAGTGGCATGAGTGTATTTTTATTTGTCGTAGAGTTGTGCCCGGGACGGGTGTGTCAGGACGGATGTGTGCATCATTGCGTTTTGCAATTAGTAAATAGATACAAACATTCAGTCAAAACTTTTCAGGGCAGGCACCTGGAGTAAACTTGCATATCCACTGAATTCTTTTGTATCATAAAATTGAACATATTCATTAGCTAGCTGAATTTCCTTGCGTTCTATGATATTTTGGCTTTAAATTTTTAAATCTTGTTCTAGTATGACTGTAATAATAATCATAGATATCATATTGGTGCACCTGCAAGAAAACTAAATATAAATTTCATTAAATATCTTTAGGGACACCCTCCTCCACAAGTTTTCCCTCCCCCACCCATACCTCTCCTATCCCACTCAATAGCCCACACACACGTGTTAAAACTTGAGAAATGGAGGTAAGAAAGTAATTCTTTAATAATTGTCAGCTAAAATTTTAATGATCAACTTCAATAGTTGTATGTAACCTAACTAGATGGGCTCACTCAATATTTGTGCTCAAGCAACCACCAATTGTTTTGTTGTGTTGTTGTTGTTTTTTGTTTGTTTGTATTTTGTTGTTGTTTTGGGATTGTTTATATTATTTAAAATTAGGAATAATTGTGATAACAGAATGTGCTGTGCTGGCTATACATATTCCAAGCATATATGAGTAGTTAAAGGGCTCCATCAAGAGAAGGGTGCACCACAGGTTGTTGGTGAAGCCAGGCTCTAGCATTTCCTGGCCACAAAGTGACAGCAACCCGTCCAAAGAGTTGCCTCGTTGAGATGGATCTGGGGGTGCCAACTCAGTTGCTGATGGCTCTCCCAATGTTACGAATGGTGGAGATGGTGTACTCAGCAAGGCCTCCAGACTCTTGACAACCAGGAGAACAAAGTCAATTTCAGGGAACGGCAAGCCGAGATGCTGGAAGTTAGTTTGCGTTAGACACCAACTGGAAGTGCATGCCCTGGAGATACTGAAGCCTCTGACAGAGTGTTACTTTGTAGGGGACTGATGACATGTACGTCCAGGGCAGCAGAATGGCCACTATGCCATGCTGGGAGGTATATTTCGGCCGGTTTAGAGGAGGAGTTGGGAATGAGTCCAGCAGACTCTCTGGCTGGGGTGAGACCTGCTGTCTGGACTGCGGTGAAGATGACATCACTGATGGCATTATGCCTTAAGATTCTGTCACCGTTACCGCCACAGTCAATTTGGTGGTCACCAGATGGGTCAGCTTATCCATTACACACAGGGCAAGAGAAAGAGGTGCTGAAAAGCGGAACACCTAGCCAGTATCGCAAACAGCAGGAAAACCGAGCGAGCGAGATACCATAGGACAATTGAAAATCAGGTATATGTGTGGTATGATGAACTAGATCGTGAGCCTCGACAGTATCTGCTACCTAGACAAGTCATTGTCAAATACACCATACTCCAGTCAAGGATCTTTCTAAATTGAGGCAAGCCTTTCCTATCATTAGGTTAATTAGCCATGGATACCTCCCAGACAGTTCTAGTTCTTAACGAAGGAAAGTTAGGTACAGCTTTCTGCTAGTGTACTTAGATTCAGTGAAAATCCGTACAGTTAAGTGGGGCTGGCCAATATAATTATATCAAACCTGGCAAAGATGAGGTGGGAAATTACATGAATGAACGTGTGCATAGTGTGGAATACTTGGCATATCATCACAAACATGCATTTATAGTAAACAATCACTTCCTGATTTATTCCTATATTATATGTATGTGTGTGTGTTCATCCTGTTTGAGATTTTATCTTGGGATTGACTGGTTGAGTTGTTTGAAAATAATACATAACACATTGGTATGGGTTGAATACGTTGAGGTTACGTGAATGGTGCATGAATAAGATTATTGGTGAATGAATGAAAATGCATTAGGGTAGGGTTGCATGAATAAGTCAGCAATTATGTGGGAAGAAGTCATTCTACCACAATAATGTTCTTTATATTAAACACAGATTTATCAGCTTGCTCCTAGTTTCTTATGATACTAAGCAATAACCAAGTCGTAATTTAGAGTTGGGCTCAAAACTGTGCAACAATACCTTGAAAATACTTGGGTTTTTTTGTTTTTTTTTCAAGTAACAAATTACTGACGAAAATGGTTACTATTCAAACTGGGCTATAATATAGGTTATTTACATTGGACGACCCAGTACGTAGCAACAGTTTTACGTGGCCATTTGTATAGCAGAAGCTGTACAAGTGCAAGGGTGGAGGTTACACTATGACTAGCATCTACTTCAGTGCTCTTTCGGTGAACGACCAGCAGCACTATACAAGGAAGTTAGAACTGCTAGGTAATGCTGAAGATCCTTATTTAATGTGGGAAAAGCCAGCACAAACTGTGAGTGCCATCAATTGGCTCCTTGTAAGTTATTTATGAAGTATGTGAAAAATTCTATGCATTATTACAGATCATAACCGCCAAAATTAAAATCCGTCAAATGCACCATATCAGAAAATCGCCAAAATTAGTATCCGTCAATAAACGTTACCTTAAGGTATTATATATAATATGTATTATTGTGGGTTGTTTTAGGCACCATGCAAATAATTGTGCTATGAACTGCAGGTTGATTGTAACCAGTGTTAAAATGCAAACAATTTGTTGAAATGCAATCAACATTATTGCTAAAGTAGAGAGTACAATTTTCTTTGAGATTGAAGTGATAACCTGTACTCAAAAAAAACAACAACTATTGGATGCTGATTCTCTCCTATGTTTAGAGTGAATAGTCAGTGAGATTAAAAAACTTATCTATCTGAAAGAGAACAAAGTCATATTTTATCTATTGGCATGGATTATCAAATGCAACTCATAGATATCACTTATGATTTCATCTAATAAACCAGCTAACAATAGTTTTCACATAACTTGAGCCATTTATCACCGTGAAATGAAAGAATATTGAAACCTTTGAGATCAAAGTTATTTTAAAGACCTTAAAGAAAATATTGATAATATTATAGTGCATCATGTACCACCAATTAACACAATTTCTATATCATTATCAAGTTCTGACCCTTCATAAAAATAACTAGATTGGTGGTCTGTTGAGTACGAGACTGCAGCAAGCAGTGCTACTCAACAGTATAAAAGTAAATATGTGAGGGTCTTGGATGTCGTGGTTTGTCATAGCTCAGTGGTTAGAGCACTGGTGGCAAAAGCCAGTGCTCTAACCACTCATATGATGTAATGTAGCATAAAGGTAAACTCTTAATGACCATTGACTGTGGGTTGCGGTTGTGAGGTAGTGACCTCTACACTCCTTCTCACCAAAATGAGAAAAAGCTAACAAATTTCCCTAAGAAGAAGGTGAGAGGTCTGTTTCTTGCAGCATATGCACAATGAACTTGGGGAAGTTCTTGCACAGTCATGCTTGAGTTTAATGGTGGGGTAACTACTTCTCTAATTGAACAAAAGATATGGATATCATTTTCATCACACATCATAGTCTTATCTGAAAATAGCTCTGTGTTCATATTTTGCTGCCAATAAGGTTAAGATGATCTCAATGTCACTTCCATAGTACTTCGTCTTGGACTTCAATCAGGTCAGATAGTAGTGCTAACTTCTGCATCACAGTTCCTCGAATGACCATTGGTCCAGCACATAAATTCTTAGCCATTTTCTTGTTGACAAATAAAGTCCTCTCATTCTCGTTTTGTTGTCATAAGTATGTTTCTGATTAGCTTGCGATAAACACTCTGGTTCAGCAGGCGGAATCTGGTTATGAGCTGTCAGCCTCAAAAAGGCCATGGGTGAAGACCAGTAGTTGTGATCCAGTATACAAACAAAAAGTTATCTAATCGTTGCTGCAAAGGTAAAGTTCTTTTTTTAACATCAGGTTTCTTGGCTTCTTTGAAGGTTCTGACAAATTTTCTGCCCGACCATTGGGTGAAGGGTGGTATGCAGAGGTAAAGGCAAATCATGAACGAAAACTAAGCCTCACTTAAGTCTTACTCTTAGTAAAAAGCAATGTCAACTTTCATAGTGGTGTAATGGTATATATAAGCATTACTGTTGCGTAGACAAACAGGTAAAATTATATACAACTTTGTTTATTATGTTAGCTACAGGACTCAAATGTCATGGGGATTTTGTATAGAATTGCTTTAATTAGTAAACTAAATGTTGTTATTGTTTGTAACCGTTGCTTGGTATTCAGCTTCATGACTGAATAGATTCCATGACTTTCAGTTTCATTTGTTTAGGATAACAACAGAGGTAAGAAACAATGAGGACCAATAAATATAGAACATATGGCTAATAATATATAAAATTTAACAATTTAGCAATAACAAAAAAGATGTACTAGCAACATTGCAAAAAAATTCTAACAAATTACAAATTGTTATTATGTAGATTTAATTTGTTTCCGCGAGCAATATTTATCATATTCATTTGGAAGAACTTTGTCAACCTCTTTCCAAAACCTATTTAAATAAAAATGTATCAAATCAATTTGAAAATAGAATTGAATTTAGTACCATTCAATAGGTTTTGTTTCCTCAGTGGGATTTGGTGAATCCTTCTTAAATAATCTTATTCTGTATTCCGCAAAAGACTTCGGTGTTGTTATATGAGACTTTTTTGGCTACAGAAAAGTAAGTTGAAACTATATTTCAATTGAAAATATCCACCTCTTAACTCACTTTAAATTTTTCCTTCAGCATTGGCATTTTCATCTGGATAATAGTGTAATAATAATACAAAAGAAAAATCAGTATTACAGTAAATTTTTTGTGTGCATCCCAACAGGATGTAGATTATCACTTACATCATTTGTCTTATGAACTTTTGGGAAAAAATGAACAGCCACAACTGGATCCTCTTTGTTTTCAGATGCATAAGAAATGCATGCACACTATACACATTAAATCATTCTCTTAGATACCAAATTTAATAAAGAAATACAAGTATTAATTACATCAATTTCATATCCTTCGTTTTCTTTACTGCGATCAGGGTATTTTTTATGGTGCAGTTGTTCAAGCCCTTCTATAATAGTATCATCCAGCTTGTCTTGCTGTAATTTAGGAAGATACAAAATCCAAAATTAATCTATGTATTTGGTAATAACTCACATCCTCTTCTGGAAAAACTTTCTCAACAACTTCTCTCAGCCCTTCATCATAAAGATGTCGGTAACAGTCACGCTTAATAATCTTTCCAACTAGATCTCTAGCCTAAATATGCGACACAATTTAGTAAAAGTATTTCATGAAAAAGATTGACATTAAAATTTACTATTGTTGCATTATCATCTTCAGATTCCCATAATTTATATAAAAAATTATCTGATAGACAAATGTATCCATCCAAATCTGCACCTCCACTTTTCGAAATAGACATCAAAATATCCTTCAGAGACCACTTATTTCGTATAAGTTTGAGATTCCTAGCTGCCACCATGGCATCTTTTATCCTATACACAAGTATATATACAGTTACTTTAGTTCACAACTTCTCTTTCTCTATGTAAAGTTAAATCATATAACTATCCCAAGGGTGAAGCCCAAAAAAGAGGGCAGTCAAGCCACAGAACCACTCACCCCAACTTTTTGACTTAAACAATAAAACAAAAAATAGCAGCATTTCTACAGAGGAGTTACCACACCATGGTTTGAACTTAACCCTTTATTAAGGCATGCATACTGCTGTAGTAGCCGAGAAAGCTGTGCAAAAGCAGCTAATAATATTTCTGGATACTTAAACTTTTTACTTTGTAGTTAAGCAGTAAGCAGCTAAGCAGTAGCTGTAACACACAACACTTCTCACTTGTTCACTTGACATACCAATACAATACTTACGTTTGTGTTTAGACTATTCGACTATTGGACAATGGATTTTCAAGTAAGAACAACACTGTTTGCATAGGGCATATAGCTATGACAAATGGCACATTAACTTGTCACCTTGACTAATTCAAATGGATAATGAGCTCCAGCTAATTTGTAAAATTTTAAAAGAATTCAGAGCGGTAAACTATTCAGTTTCTTTGGATGATACAGGCAAAGATCGATAAACCTGAGGTATCGTTTAGTGAAGTTTGGGATGGGTCGACCACCAAACTAGTACAAATACACGAGGGTCAAAGTACAAATGACATACATGCATCCACACATGTAAATATATACGTATATATACAAATTAGTAATGTAGTTGATCACAAAAGGCAAGTGAGCCTGCGCATAAGAAATTCAAACAATTAATTAAAACACTTGCAAATTTCCAAATCATTTAGTCCATTTCTAAAAGTAATTATGTAGCAGTTGTGACCATTATATTATACTTTAGGTCACAAGTACAGAACTTACATTCTTACCGAGCACTAGTATTTCTGTAATCTCTAATATATGTTATTCTGGCTAGCTGAATTATCGGTAGCTTATGATGACAAGCACTCACAGCTACTACAAAAGCGGCTGAGTTTTTGACATTACGTCTATAAAGGATTTCTCAATATCATTATAGCAACCATTCGCCATAACATTTTGCAACTTAAAAAACAAGATGTTCTAAGAAATTATTGCACATTTTTTAGCCAAATGGTAAGTTTGTAAGATCTAAGTGCGTCCTGTGATATTCATAGACAACTTAATTCAAAGGGGTAAATAATTAAATTTCCTTAGTTAATACAACCGAATGACTATTTAGTGGAAGTATGGGAAGGAATAGACAATGAAGCAAACACTAAAATGTGATGATCAAAGAACCAAATGACGATCCTACCTCCACACATATAATACACAAAAAAAATCCCCGATTTTCAATGGTATTATCCCAAATAGTGTCTTGCTCGCTCGCCAACTAGCCATTGCCACATTACCGTGGTAGAAGATTACTAGCTTTTGCTAATTGTAGGAATACTGTAACACCAGGTATTATTTCTATGGTTTCACTCTCCTGCTCTCATTAAGTTTAGCAAACCAAACATTGTATAGAAAAAAGTATTTCTGTTAGTGTTGTGTATTTTCTCTCACTTCTTGATTGAAGTAACGAGATCATGCAGTCAGCCTTTTCTCACCTGCTTCTATTTTTCTTGATTCTTGCATTCTACTTCTTCTTTGCCTTTATTTTACCCATGATTTGCAGTGGATTATGATTATTCCCGAATCAGTAAGGTAATGAATTATACAGACACCCAGTATTCAATTTTTATAGAGCAAGGGAACGAGACCTAGGGTTTATTTTAAGTTTTATTTTAATAATTTGTTTGCAAAGCAAACAGGAAATACTAGCTAGCACAAGGCTTTCCGGAAACAGAAGGATAAAAGGAAGTGACTAAACAGTGTACGATAATAAATACGACAATACAATGCAACATTATCTGAAAATCAGTTTAATATGGTACTCCAAATTTTACCAAGTTTTTTGTTCAATACTAAGTGTGCATGACTTCAAACTGGAGGTCAATGTCCCAAGCAACCGCAAATGGAAATCCTTTTTCTATAGGGTGAGGGGAACTTGACGCTTTATCCATTTAAGTGATGATTCTATACAAACTTAGCTCAGTTCATGTTAATATTCATGAACTAGCAAGTACTCTGCCACACTGTGGCACATAATGTACTAACTTCTATGCAGTAGCGTTATCCATGGTTTCCATCTCCTCTCTTTTTTCCATAGCTATAGCACAAGGTGTTTTTGTTTATTCAGTGTATTTTCTTTCACTTCGTCATAGAACTAGTTCATCAGTCAATTTTTTATCAACTCTGCTCAGCTTACAAACTATTCATGAACACACAAATAGTTGTCAGTCTCCATCATCATTATTGTTACTGGCATACAAACGCACTATTATATAACAAGTTAGGAATGCAGTAGCATAAAAATTCTTATCCCATGGTATCCCTCACCTGCCCTCTTTCTTTCTAAGCTATAGTACAAGGTAGTCTGTCTATTTTTTCACTTCATCATTGAGGTAATTACATCAGTCAACATTTTACCAACTCTGTTCAACTTATAAATTATTCATTAATGCATACACCATCATTGCCATTTATTTAGATACATACACTGTAGATAGTCATCATCGTTACTGGCACACAAGTGTGATATATATACTATTGGTACAATTGTTGTTAATGGGTGAAATTTAAGGCATGAGTGAGAATGGCAATTTGACTCGCGAATTAAGGGAACACCATCACCAGCTAATTGACTAAGTTTGTGAATTTTGTGTTTGGATGGAATGCACATTTAAATATTCAGGAAGTGAAACTGTTTCCTCAAGACTTGTCACTAAGTTCCTTTCATTAATTGTGTCATCTACCACATACCGTGTGTATTTTTTATTACTTTAATTTAGCCTATAGTAAGTTTTCTCATATTTAGCTCATAACTTAACAATTCAGAAAATTTTAACTCTGAATCATAAAGCATAGCCAATTTTTACATTCCTGCTGTACATGCAATTAAGAAAAGTGTAATCACATGACTAATCAGAGCTGTTGAATCTAGTTAATGTTAAGTTAATTTCTTTGCAGTTATATATTACGATCAACTTACATCATTTCTAGGGCACAAACTTTCCTATGACTGCATGCCTTCTGATGAATCATGCATCTCGTTCTAAACATTCCATAAATGTCCTGATATTCCTATAAAATATTTGTATTATAATGTCCAAATACAAAAAAAAATTGCATTCACTAAATCAATAAAATTGCTAAAATATTGAATTTGCTTAATAGAAACTAATTAAGAATTCAAGTTCTGAGTAGAAAATTTATATTTACAGTGGCTTTTGATGTACTAAATTTGCCAGTGAGGGCGGGATAAGCTCCTGATACAACCATTTTTACTAAGTTGTTAGTGTGGCTTTTCTAGTAGTTTGTTCAGTTCTGTGTGCGTGTGTGTGCACGTATGTTTTTATGTATCATTTGAAGATTGTGGTTTTATGAAAAACTTTGTCATTTTGTGTGTAAGTATTATTTGGCTGGAGAGTTAAGTTAGTGCCCCATTTCATCGGTTCTGACAATGTTTAAACTACAAGTATAGCGGTGGGAGAGGGTCTGAGAAGAGTTACATCTACATATCAGCCATAATACTCGCATTACACACATGGTATTTATTGTGTTATATTATAGAAATTTGTTGTCGCCTAACTGAATTTACTGGCTTTCTTGTCATCATTATACATATTATTTATATATGCATGATTTTTAAGAGGTTGTTCTTTATTGACCACACACCCCAGGACCCACCTACTTTAATTGTTACAGTAATATGGTTAACTAGGACACCATTGTTGCTGACATGAGAGTGCTTTAAGGTCAAGTCATTTAGTCATAAGACTAATAATTGATTTTACCTTATCTCTAAATCCAATGTGGCGACTTTTATCATCATACTCAATAATTCTGCTGAGTGTCATACATCGCCTTTACATAGAAAGAGCATCATTAAGAAATTTGACCAATTAAATACCTACATCGGAGACATAAAGGAATTATCTTACTTGGCATCAAATTCATTTTTAACTCCCAGAAAATAGCAGTCTCTGGCAAAGTAGTCCCATTTGTCAACATCCAATCCACTCACTTTGTTGGCCACAATCTATCCATAAATTCATACAGAAAATATTAGCCATAAGTAGTCGAGTTATTTCTTCTCATTTTCTACATCTATAATATCAGCAATAGTATCTCAAGTTACTTTGACTGTACTTAGAAAGTAAAAGATTAATTATGTAATTAAAACGAGATACAAACCCACTATCACCTATAGAATTGTATTGTTATGTACGAAATGAGATTTGCCAGAAAAATGTTGCTTTCCATGGAACAGGTTCTGGCTGCGCTGCACTAAAGTTGGCCAAAGTAGAAATATTCATGAAGTCTAGTGCATTGTTCATATTACTGTTGCAACTAAGTTTTAGCAGGCTTTAGAGCTACTAGATCACAATGGACTGTGTATGAGATAGTGTGCTATTGTTACGTGTGTGTTGTGCATGAATACAATTAGGCGAGGGTCATGTATTCATTGTTGTTTTTTTGTTGTTAATTAGGAGTTCATCTTCTAACAAAAGCCAGACTCAAATTAACAAGAGTAATATTGATCAGAAGAGAAGTAATATTGATTGAATGATTACTTTAATAATAGATGACACCTTTGCAGTGTGTACTTGATTACACAGTCATGTATTGTAATACCTTTCTTGTTTCTTTTTTAACTTATGAATGTGCATAACATAATACTAAATGAATTAGATCAAATCTTCTATCAATTATGTTTTTATGGTTAGCACACAGGAGAGAATAAGACTTTCTGCTCTGCATAATAATAATACAATAATTGGATACTATTGGGTGTCTGATTAAAATTTGAAGCCAAAATGTCCACAAACTCTGTATAAACTGAGTATACAGTGTAAGATACCAGTTATAATTTTAGCTTCAGCTAGCTTTGTCTAAAGCATTAATTACCTCATAGAGATATAATCTGCTCCTATCTTCTTCCTTTTCCTCCATTTGCTCCTTTAAAATTAACATTCATTTACAAAAATACAGACATTTTGTAATGTATTCTCATACCATGATGTCTTTTGAGCAATTGATCATATCACATATCATTTCAACGTGACATTTCTCTAGTCCCATTTTAACAAATACATATAGAACTTTAGGATGTCTCAGTAAGATTCTTTGGAACATGAGAGTTGATATTTTTTCATGTTTAATTATCTGTACACAAAGTATGTATATTGGAAGAAAACTAAAAACTTGATAAACTCTAGCTGCAACTTACTTTCATGTCTTTTTCGATTTTTTCAAGGTCCTTTACAACACTTTCAAACACATGAGAGAAAGGGCCATGGCCTGTCAGTAAATAATTATTTACAATGGCATAGAAAATGTATTACCCTCATTCATGTTTTTAATTTGACTTGGTTTGAATCAACAGGTGTATAATAGTATATATTATATAATATTGTACACATATATTATAATGAAGTGCCAAGAGTGTAAAACTTCAGCTTCACTACACACTAGCTAGCGAGCCATTACAAAGACCAAAAGAATAATAAAAATATGCCAGTGAGTAGCACTTTCTTGTTGTGTGACAGAATGACTGACAAATAAACTGATTACTGTATAACCCTCTCACATATGTGTGATGAGGGTTAATAATACACTTACTACAAGTAAGTCCCTTGACATAAAATGAAATCAATATCCCACAAATACTAATCAACACTGATAGTTTGTACAAAGGCATCATTTTGTATCTACAGTTAGGTTCAAAAATTCATTGTTGCACTCAAGCTTGAAATTTTATCTATAGACCTATGTTATTAATCTTAAAGTCTGGACTAATATGTCATTTACTGAGACGCTTAGACAATAACCTGAGATGTAAATTTTTTTTTTTTTTACCTAAATCATGGCACAATCCAGCCAGACGAATACAATATTCATCTTTGGTTGATATCAGCTCATGTCCAATAGTATCTTCCTTCCTTTCTCCAGGGGTTATCCCTGCATCTTCTTGTGCTTGTACATCAGGTATTTCTCCTACTATTCCAATTTGTTCATGTTCTTATTATTATAATGTCCTTGCTTATTTTTTTCTTACTTTTAGCCAAACTTGGCTCAGCTTCTGAATCTTTTGTCTTGTTTGTCTGTGATACTGTTTGGTCATCAGGTGTGCTTTGCTCTTTTGTTCTGTAGTGAGACTGTCTCAAGTGCTTCACAAACTCACCAGCAAGGTGACAAACTCTTTATAGTGAAATAGAGGATATATAAGTTACTAATATTCTTAACCTGATGATTATCAGAGAATTTTTTAATTGTATCTATTGTAATTAGCATGTGATTTTTATGTGCTAAAAGATAATTGTATGAAATAATTTTGCTAATGTGGCATAATGACTCACCCAATAGAATGCTCAAATCGGGTGTGCACAGCACCAGGATACACATGACTCTTTCCTCCTAATGTAAAAAGATATATGTATATACCATATAATATTGTATTGAATAATATTAATTAATTATGAAATGTTAATTCTATTTCTTAGTTCTTGTCCTTTTGTTTGGTTTCGGTTTTCTGTAGACAAGGTATCAAAACGTAAGTAGGCATTTGTTAGCATGCAATATAACAAATTTGTAAAATAGTTAAAGTAGATGCACTCCATTCATAATTCTGCATGACATATTTAACATTTTGTTTGCTACATTTAATAAAATTTTCAATCATGTCAGGGAAACTCTAACACATAATTTAACATTATAAGGCCTCCAAAATCATTACAAAAGATCAATAAGGCAGAATTAAAACACATAAAGATTTAATATTTCAGTTGTTTAATTTGATTAAATGTAATACAGCAAAATTTCATGACATGAACTCTTACCAAGCTGTTTTATATCACGTAGACGATAAAACTCAGGAGTATTGATAATAGCATCTTCCAGGGAATTTAGTAAGATAGACCCATGAATAGGATCATTGAAAAGTTTGAACTAAACAAAAAAGTAATCCATAATACCTTTCCTTTTGTTTTTTTATTGCAATAAAAATAATTAGCTATTGTCCGTTATGTAATTTTTTATTGATTAAAATATTACTAGTGATGTGCTTGAGCACAAATGGCGAGCGAGCCTAAAGACTATACTATTTTTATATGAATGATTTTGACTTCTAACACTGAAGCTACTGAAAATAAGGTCCAGTTTTTTTTATTTTGCTAACACGGTAAAGGGATTTCAGTGCCATAGTAACAAACTCTCTGCAACTGCTTGAATTGAAGGTAAACAACAATAACAAAACAATACACGTTATTTAAACGTTTTCTTTGTGATATTCTTTAGCTAAGTAGTGGTTGTAACAACACACAATGTTTTGACACAACTGGACATGCACCTACACAGACTTACCTTAGCGGTAGTCTAGTGGACAATGTATTTTCAACTAAATACTGTTGCGCACGGCTTATAACCATGACAAAGAGCGCATTGACTTACCACCGCTGCTAACTCGAATAGAAGTGGAAGTCCCTTAAGTTTTCAAGTTTAACTGCACCCGCAAAAGAATTCAAAACGGTGAACAATTCAATTTCTAGGGTGATACGGGTACTAATCAATAAACCAGAGGATTCTGTTTAGTGCAATTTGGGACGGGGTCGACTACATAACTAACACAAAAACGCGAGGGTCAAAGTACAAAATGACATACGTACGTCCAAACATATACAGTATACAAATAAATAAATTAATTAATTAATTAACATCCCCGATTTTCGATTGTGTTACCCCTGTAAGTGTCTCGCTCGCTCGCCAACTAGTTAAGCAATACTTCTACTCATGTACAAAGTATAATATTTAGTTTATTCTTAAATAACTTTCCCTAAGTATTACATTACAGAATTCAGAGTTAGGTATTTTTTCAATAATAGTACTAATCATTGAAATATACATTACAACTACATTTACCCTGTCAATAGGAGCTGTCAGTGAAATTTCTGCATTAAAAACAATATTTTTGTATCATAATATATTTACTTATTATCATCAGAGATATTTCATTTCCATTTCCATTATTATGCATTTTGCTAGCTATCAGAGCGTACAATACTCACTCTTAACATTTGAAACTTTATCTGGCACTCCTTCTGAGTCTGAAACGGAATAAGAATTAGTAATATTTTGTCTCACACAATTTTGACTAAAGCAGACTGAACCTTGGATATTATTCAAGCAGTATTTTAGAATATCCTTCAAATGATCCTCTTCTGCTTCTGTCAAAGTAGCCATTTTGGGGTGCTACAAAAAAAAGGTGTAAAGTAATCATTAGACTTCTAGCTCCATTCAAATTCAAAAAGTAGCCTTGCAAGAAAACCCTCACAAATAGCTCAATATTCTTTCAATTGATGCATACTAACCGGTGCCCCAACTCAATCATTTTTACAAGTGACGTTAAAAATAATCAAAGCTAGCTAATATCACTGAAAAATGTGTGCCAAACTACTGTTAGCTACATACAAGTAAAGTGATGGCAGTACTCAGACATTTGAAAGTACCCTGCACAGATGAATTTAGCTGCACCAGCAAACATTAACCTCTTAAGTCGGTCCCCATTTCCCTCCACAGGTGCGGTTGCTTTTGTTGCCACCTTTCCCCCCCTACTTTAAGGCAGTCTTAAAGCAGGCCTGTAGCTAGGAGTTTGCACAGGGGGGTTCGGATTTCATAGAAACGCAAGAAAGCCACACCTACTTTGTTTTCTTCGTTTATTCTTTAAAAAGCGAAAAAGAAGGAGGGAAATATGCCAAAATTAATAAATTGTCTGATGCTCTTTGTGTTCTGTTAATAAATTCAGTGAACACTGCTGACTATTAGCAATAAGCGGAACTGCTAGCGCTATATCATTCTCGTGTAACCAGGCTTCTAACCACTACCGAGAGCTGTACACAAACAGTGAACCATTAATAGGCCCTCCGTACTACAACTTATCTAAATAAGTACATTACGGCACACCATAAAAAGAATAGTTGTAGGGTAGCTTACTTTAACAGTGCCATAACCAGAGCGATGTTTTGTAGTCAAGGAGCTCAATGTTTATTTGAAAGCTTGGAATCAGACTAGGCCGTCCACATATAGAGTATGAAGTATACCCCGGGATGTATATAGCTAAATAGCAGAATATTCCATCGCGATTTAGACACGATCGATCAGAAGTCGACATACCATAAGTTAAATGTGAGGTGTGGCTAAATAATTTACTTCGGGTCACTCAAAAGGCCCCCCCCCCCCACCCGAACCCGCAGAACCCGCATTGGCTAGGTATGCTTAAAGTGACTCAGCAACGCGCGTGCACCACGAATACTGGACGTGATCGTAACATAAAACGAACGATAACTTAGCTTACCCAGGGTAATTCAAAAGTTTCCTGCCCACATACGCCTAAACTAACGTGGCCCCGTCCCAGCTAGCGCTGCTGCCCGATATTTTGTATTCCATGGCTTGCTTTATCAGTATTGCGTTACCTTGTATGCGAAATTTAAAAACAGGACCTTATTTTCAGTAGCGTCAGTGTTAGAAGTCAAAATCGTTCATATAAAAATAGTATAGTCTTTAGGCTCGCAGTATCCTGATCACCAGTGATGATTTTTATGAACATATATAGTAATATAGTGATGCACATTTTATATATACTAATCAATACTTTATTGTGATGTAGCTAGATAAATACAGATGAATAAAAAAAATAGAGTGAAGAGCTAAGCACAAAAATATTGTATATGGATTGAAGCTGTAGAGTTATCCGGTAGTAAAAACAATTCACTAATCTACGAGTACATACACATTGCATAAGCTAAGAACAACACTTACGACTACAATATCTCCTCAATAGCTATCACTCGTTCCAGTAGAACTTAAAAATCGTGAAGGAGGTGGCCGGAAAACTAGTACGCAAATATAGGCAGGCGAAGGAAAATTAGAGCTAGCGCCCGGAACTCACCTTTCCGCGCGGGATCCATTAGATCAGTTGTGGGTGTGGTTTGAATGCAATCAAGTCTGCCAAAAGATCGTGTGGATTAATTTTAGAGCTGTAGTCTATTTTGTGTTACTTCCCAAGAACTAGAAATAGAAATAGAAATGGCAAGCTACTATTCTCTCATTACAATATTATTTTTTAAGAAAATAATGCCCGCACGCTGCTGGTGGACCATTGGGAACAACCCCACTAGCCTTAACAAAATGGAATTAAAGTGCTCACGATTTACTTCTTACTTTTGTAGCTTTCTAGACTTAGTGTTTCCGGAAACTGAAGTAGCTGCCCAATTTTTTTACTACGTCACTGAAACAGGCCAGTGCGCCCTTTTATAACAATTATAGTGTACAAATGTACCAGTACAAGGTATTATGTACACAGCATTACAGCATATTAACATATACTCTTTGTGGGCGGAGTAATGAACATATTCATTTATAGTAACTCTTTTGTTTATCAACAGCATGTATTATTTTAGTGTTGTGTTATTTATCTTTACTGTATCATCTGCTGAGTGCATGCATGTTGTGTTATTGTCCGGATGTCAATCCGTGAGCATTTTTATTTTTGCGCATGCGTGTCTATGGCTATAAAAGCTTGGGCGCGCCTGTGTATCGGGAGTTCTCTAATAATCTTAGTTTGTGCAAACACTGGGTTAGTAGCCAGCTTGTCGTACTTACCTGAGTGAGGAGGACTCTGGTGGCAGCGTGTCACAGAGTTCGGGCATCTTCTGGTTGTGAGTCCTTTGAGCCGTGACCTACCTTTCTTGTGTATACTTTCCCTGTGCCGGTTGGTGGTTCGAGAGCGAGTGATTCCTCCAGAGCCACCCCATTAAACCCACAATTGGCGGCAGCGGTGTTGAGGTCTTCTCCTCGTTCGTCGAAATTTCGTTACCGTGTGTTGAACTTTCTACCGATTTAAAACTCGGATCAGATCGTCTCCTTGTGTTTTGTGCGTGTGTTTTGTCTGGATTTTGCTGTGTGCGTGTGTCTACTTCGTTTGTGACCGATTTAAAACTCGGATTCCATTCGTGGATTGGACTTCTGCGTGCATCTTGCTATCTACTGGATCGTTGGATTGACATTCTCCTTCCTCGATTCCTATTGGAGCGCCGTACACGAGGCCTAGTCGATTCCTATTGGAGCGCCGTACACGAGGCCTAGTGTGATTTTCGTCTCGGACTTGTCAATTTTTGTGTTTGTCACCTGTTAGCGTGTTTCCATTTTTGGTCTTGTGCCTGAGTGTCTTGTTATTTCTGTTAGCATTTTGTACTGTGCCGTGTGCAAGTTGTTTTGTCTTTCCTTTTACGCTCACCTGTGTTTTACTTGTGTGTTGTTTTCGTGTGTGTGTTCTCCAGGAACGTGTCCTTCGATTGGATTGCCTGGATGAGCCAACGTGAACAGCCGGGTCGAGTGTGTAAGCGTGGGAGGCAGAAAGTAGGAGCAAGTGGTGAGTCCGTGTGTTTGGATACTGATAGCCTGAGTGTTGCTTCTGGGCTTTCTCCTCTGCTATTTTCGGGCTCTTCTTTGGGTGCGGTTGAGACAGTTCGTGTTTCCCCCATTTCTGAGTCTGACGTTGAATTTAGTAGTTCTGTGGGTAGTGATTCCCCAGCTAGCACAATGATGGGAGATGATGAGCGTCCCCATATTCCTAATGAGGTGGATCAGATTTCCACAATGATTGATACTAGACTGAAATCCTCATTTTCTGAGTTCTTTGATGGTTTAGCAAGTTCTGGTTTGTTATCTGGTAGTAGTCGTAGCAGTGTTGACTCGATCGATGCTGACATGTCTCGGGAGATCGGTCAACTAGCAGCCCACAAAGATGGTATGGATATTGCCAAGTTTGTCGCCAACCTGGAATCTAACTTAGCCATAATGGGTTGTCCACGTAGACGGTGGAAGCGGGTACTGTTGCAGAAGCTCCACTCGGAGTCTGCTTTAGAAGCCTTGTCCACCTTGAATAAAGAAGTTGCTACATATGACGAGATTAAGGAAAGGTTGTTTGAGTCGTTGGGCTCCAACCTGGTTGCTCTTGGGGTGCAATATAGGGAAGGGTTTTCAGCACTTCCTTTTTCCACAAACCCCAGTGAGAAGTTTAAGTATCTCAGTCGTATTGTTAGTTCGTTGGAATTGTTGTGTAAAACTAGAGAAGAAGTTATCATGTTTCTGGTATGTTCTGCCTTTCGGTCTTCGTTGTCTCATTCTCAGAGGGAAGTGATGGACCAGAGGTCGTTTGAGTCTTTGAGAGAGTTGAGTAAATTCACTGTTTCCATTTCCCCTACCCGTACGGCTGCTTCTTTCGAGAAGTCCAGCTCGACCGGTAGTAGAGTGGGTCGTGGTTTCTCCCCTTTAGTGTGCTTCAAGTGTCTGAAGCGGGGACACAGAGCGTTTGAATGCCGTAATAGTAGCAGTGGTTCATCCACTAGTGGTGAGGGTAGTAATGGTAGTGGTAGTTCTCCAGGTCTTTCAAGTACTAAACCTGCTGGGTTGGTGTGCTATACTTGTAGAGAGCCGGGACACAAGTCCCCTGACTGCCCGAAACGCAATATCAAGACAGACAATAAGGATGGTGTAAAGAGAAAAGTATATAATACAAGTTGGGTGGCAGTTAGAGATCGTCCTTCCCATACTTTTGGTAGTGTGAACGGCACGAAGTGTGAGATTGTGCCTGATACTGGAGCTGAGATCTCCATAGTCTCTGGATGCCTTGTTTACGAGGACCAGCTGACCGGGGAAACGGTTGAAGTGAAGGGTTGGGACAGTGATCCTGTTACTTTACGTGTAGCCATTGTCAATTTTGAGTTTAAGGGTATGTGCTTTAAGCACAGAGTGGCTGTTGCCCACCGGGATAGTTTGGCCGGTAGGGT
>WLWD01001477.1_pt1 | contig 42834 bp, 32 predicted proteins | sample 6712731 | NCBI WGS metagenome assembly WLWD01 (sample SAMN12718690, study PRJNA576275) | sponge metagenome | isolation source: marine sponge | host: Mycale hentscheli | place: New Zealand: South Island, Marlborough, Capsize Point | collected 2014-11-01 | reverse complement strand
AGCATAGCAGTACCCCTTCACAGTATAAACACAGAATAGGAGTGTTTGTTTGCCGGCTGGTTGTCGTACAGTAGAAGACAACATAAAGTTTCAAATTCCGTTCTGTAGAACAGCCGTTGCACAATTAAAAAACGAGGAAAAAATGGTACGCCGTTTGGTAAAAAACGGCTGTTCCGTTTGACTGCGTTACTGTTTTAATCTTTCTAGTTCACCACATGCAAATATAAAAAATCACTTATCCAATAAAACGTACCGATTTTTTGTTCACAGGCTCCAGAGGCGGAGCTTTTCGGGTTTAAAAAAAATTGAAGCTGTCTTATTCGAAGTCGTCTCGCGGAGAATTGTTAGTTCGACCACCGCACAGTATCGACGTTTTCTCAATGTTAGGGCCTTCTCGGGCTTAGATTTTTTACTACTGGAGGTCCATCAGTAGCTAATAGAAGACCTACGAAGTGCGGACCTCATTTTTGCTCTGTGCCCATCGGAACGTCGGTCTGCAGCTTTATTGAAGCAAGTTAAATTTTTGTATGAGCTTTTTTGCACTATCCCCATAGCCTTAGCTTGCTGATATAGCTATGGAAAGTTTCTAGCTAGAAAATATCTGTGAATCGATGGAAAAGCTTAACCATTTTTTACCGTTTTAGTATACAGTGTCGGCTGTTCAGTCAAAACGGTACGGAATGCAACGATACAAATTATGGTTAAAAACCACCATTTTACGGCCATACTATGGAACGGAATTCGAAATTTTATTTTGTCTCCTACTGTAGCTCAGTGGTAGAGCGTTTGTGCATTAAGCAAGTGGTCCTGGGTTTGATTCCCAGTGACAGCCAGACATCTTTTAATTTTGTATTGTTAAAAAAAAAAAAAGCCTGTGAGAAAGAATACCTTTTTATCCCACTCTAAATTATCAACATTAATAAATAATAGCACGCGTCGTGCACTGAAGTGACTGAGATAATATTCTTCCTACTACATTGGGCACTGTGTTTGAGATATGTTTATAGGATAAATATGCAAGTCATCCCTTCTCCGTGTGTTTCTCTGTAATTATCCCTCAGAAGTGAACTCACTGGGTCTATTCCAAATGGATACGGCTGTCTATGGATCATGGCTTCTCTTGGAAATATAGAGACCCTAGCTTGTCCAGATCCCATGATAACACAGCTAGTGTTGTGTCCAGGGCAACACTCTCCAATGTGACTGCAGCACACACACACTAACTCATCATTTCTGATTAGCTCTTCATAAGTCAAGCTAACTTCCTATCATTAGCAATTATAATAAAACTATTTCAGTAATAATACTAGTCAGACTTGCTGGCATAATAGATACTGCCATCTACAGTGTGTGGCCATCTACAGAAAAATCAGGAACAATGCCAGCCTTGTTAAAATGTGCACTTATGTACGCGATATTGTGCCCCGTTTTCCTGTTAAAAAAACAAAAACAAAAAATCAAAAAACAAAACAAAACAAAACAACAACAACAAAAACAGAATTTCACTAATATTGGGAAGAGAAACAATATTCAATGTTGGTTGGGCTAGCTTTTAACCATGAATATTGTTAACAACACCACAGCTCACAGCAATGCACTAGTTTTAGGTCAAATGGTGCAGGTTTGCAACTCTCTGATACCAGCTAACCTATATCACTCCAGGACATGATGCAATGGGTCTGTGTATCACCAGATGCCCTGCCTTGTGATGCCTCACTTGATAATTAGCTTATGTTACCATAACATCAGATTGCATCACAGTCACATGACTGACCTTATGACCCTGGGCTGACCCTTGATCAGCATCACTGCTTTACTTCATTGCACACATTGCAGCAAAAATTATTTATTCTGTCAAATATGTTTCTTCTTTTCAACATTTAAGCAAGGCACTATAAGCATGCTAATCTAGCTATTTGAATTTAATCAAACCCAATTAATGGATAGCTTATGAGTAGTCATGAGGCAAAACATGCACACACTACCGCAGCTAAAGGGGCAAGTGGCATCCCTCCTGGAAAAGCCTTTGCCTCCTATTTTTCAGTACTACCAGCGGTATGAAAGTTCCATGTTTTTGAAGTGTCTGTAATTACCGCCACTGCCCCTCCTAAAGAAACTGTTGTTGTTGATTCCACATTCATTTTCTGCATGCAGTCCTGATTAAAATGTCTACTCTCAGCAGTTGCAGTATCTTCCTCTCCAGCACACTATGATTATCTCTATAAACATGGACAGAACTAGAAGAAACATTAAAACTTGAATCTATTTCTTCCATGAACTCGTGCTAAATGACACAATGAGGACTAATGCTACTCCAGACAAACCTGCTGACTCAGAAAATGTATAATTGTGCCACGGTTCTAAAAAGTATTTTAACAGCAAATTATTCTAATGATTCTGACCGTGTTGGTATGTCCAGACGAGCTCCGGTGTACGAGGCATTCCAGGTGGAGCCAAATATGTTGATGGATTTGGAGAACACGTCGTTGTAAATGAGGCCTGTGTAAATAGAGAACACACCCATCAGAAGAATGATGTAGCGACCGGCAAACAGAGTCATGAACATCTGTAGTGAAACAGGAGGAAGGGAAATAGATGGTAATAGATGGTGATGAAGAAGATTGGTTTACAATATCTGCACATCTCTGTCACAGTCTGAAGCTATTTAGCTACTTCTTCATGTGCTTGACACAGTCAAAAGTGTAAAAAACAAACAAATTTGAAAAAGTAACAACAAAAACAAACAACAAACAAACAACTAACAGATCCTGTTTTCCCTGCCACTATTTTTTTCCCCTGCCATATGTGCTCTGACTCACCTCACCCCCAACTGGTGTTTTTTCCAACTTCTTCTCGAAGATGATGAGAGTGATAGCAAACATAGCCATGATGAGACCGTGACCAGCATCTCCGAACATCACAGCAAACAGGAATGGGAACGTGATGATGGTATAGGGAGCTAGAACAGAGAATGGATGAATAGACTAATAGAAGAGTGCGGTAGGAGGAATGTGATAACAGGAATTGATAGAAATGAGAATGTTTTCATTGAGACTGTACACTTTGACATAGCTAGATGATATAATCAGTTATTAGCTTATTTATAAGAATATCCACCCACCCATTAAATCACAAATAATCTCCACCCCTTGCCTAAGCCCCACCCCCCTCACCTGGGTTCACCTCCTGGTATGTAGCCACTCCATAAGCATCTACAATCGCTTGAAACGCACGTGTGAACTTATTGACCTTGTTATAAGTGGGCGGGGTCTCCTTGGTTGCCAACCTATTCAGGATGGGCAGAACTGTTGAGCCGCACTTCTCCTGAAAAACAACAAACAAACAAACAGCAATTTAACTCATTATATTAACTTGAAGTAGCACAGCAAATACAAGTCTACAACTCTCAGACTTGAATATGCAATTTAAGTTAAATTAATTTTAAATTTATTATTTATATCTAAAGTAAATAATGGAATTACATGACACTGTTACTATTGGTGAACAAAATTGCTAAGCGCAGCTTTCTGGATCATAGCATAGAATCTCATTCAAAAGAGATTAGAAGAGACACTATAAGAACTCACTGTGCCTGTGCTGAGAGCTTCTCTGATCAAGCCGAGGTCCTGCACAGGACACCAGCACTCTGCTATCAGACAGCGCTGGGTCACATCCAGGTTAAACATATTCATAGTGTGATAGATGCCTTTGATCTTCTTCACCTGAACGAGTCCACCAACCAAATATAACTAATCAACCTTTCTGCGAATACAGCTCCGCATCGAAGCCACACCCTCGACTTGCTTACCTTCGCCTGCCATGTCTCTATCTCCATCGCAATCTGCATCAGCTGTGAATGGGCGTGGTCTTTCGTCGTGCGAATGACCAACTCCAGCTCTGAGATTCGCTGCTCCACGGATTGTGTCATGCGATCCTGCTCGGTGGGAGAGTGTGGAAACTGGTAAAGGGTAGCTCGAAACCCCTCGCAGATCTTTTTCACCCGAGCATGCAGCTGGACTCCTTGGAAGAAGAGAATGAACACAACCTTGTCCTGCAATTCACCCTGCATAGAACATGATTTAAATGGATATTCAGCTACGAATAATTATTAATTCATATCGTTAAAAATAACTACTCTACAGCTACTCACTGTGCTGGGATCTCCCATTAACTCTTCAATGTCTGCTTGCTTCAGGAAGACGTTGCCTCGGCAAGATCTCCACAGCACACGCTCAAATACGGCCACTTTCTTACGGGTAATCACACCTGTTACAAAACTGTACGATATAAAGCAGAAAATTCATTTAATTGGTGTCATTATAACTACAACAATAGAACCTCCAAACTGGGAACAATTTGGGACCAGGACTTTCAGGCCACAAATAAGAGGTTGTTTGTTTTAAGAGGTTATAAACAATGCATTATATATTGGAGGGGGAAAGTGGAAAGTTTACAAAATAGAGGTAATTTGCTTGTTAGAGAGTTCAATAACAGATGGTTCCACTGGAAATACTATCCTTTGTTCAGATCACGAATCTTCCAATATCAGAACATGCAGCTTTGCATTAGGATACTTTAATAGGTGAGTGAGCGAGACACTCTCAGGGAGACACTCTCAGGGGTAACACAACAGGAGAAACTAATCTAGTAGACTATCATTGTTGAAAAGGAAACCTTGCATCTGAAGTCACTTGCAGTGAGAGGGTTGCATGATATACACTCAAACCTCTCTTATCCGGACAGTCTGGGACCAAGGGGTGTCCGTAACTCAGAAATACTTAATTTATTCGGTGATGAACCGTGTATACAATTAATTATTTGATAATTGAATTAGTAGATTACTTAAAATTAACAAAAACACCTGTAAATACATGAATCAATTTATTTAAAACATGAAGTGATTTTAGTTTGCTTCATAGATTTCAAGTAAGATGTGCAGGGTGTGTGTTGCCTTTGGACTCCAACCACTCCAAAGCAGTATCGAAAGCAGCACAATCTTGCGATGGAGTAACTGCATTTGAAGAAGCTTCATCTTCATTTTTGGACTCAGATTCTTCTCTCTCTTGCAAAACATCTTCTACAATTTCTTCATCGTTCATGTCCAAATATCATTCCCTGTAGATTTTGGAACACCAAACTGTCCAGACACTGCCTCACTGACTTCCCTTTCTTAACTTCTGATATTATCTCCAGCTTTCTTTCTAGAGTTACAACGCTACGCTTGCGTTTAGTTACCGCGACCTTGCCTCCACCACCGCTGGTCGTTGAGTTCTTAGAAGAACTAGCAGCTGCACTGCCGTTCAAAGAGTTTTGAGAAGAACTAGCAGCGACGCCGCCGGTCAACGAGTTCTGAGAAGAACTAGCGGTAGACGCACTAACTGCCTGTTGATTTCCCTGCTCCATCTCCGCACACAACGCTACGATCAAATACACTCGAAGTGCCACACGCGAAATATTTTCCCGATTTTATTCGTTTAATTTGGTAGCTTTCCGACTACACTGACGATCCGTACGCAGTCAATAATTTTAGTTGGTGTCCGGTAGACAGAGGTGTCCGTAACTTAGACGAACGGATAAGAGAGGTTCGAGTGTACTAGCTATCATCCACATATTGTATATATATATATATATAATATATACATGTATATATGTATGTATATGACAACATAGTTAAAGTCTTACTTGAATCGGGTGTTAGTGATGTGGATGTTGTCATTGATCTGCTGATCTTCTACTTCACTAAGGTCAATAAGGTCGACATCCTGTATAATGGGGTTATCTTGCTCCAGTGTATCACCGCCACCAATGACAACATTTGCCCCAAGTAGAGAGCCCTGTTCCGCCTAGCAGTGCCATGACAATAGACAAACAATTACAACAACAGCTTGGTGTGATCACTACAATTAGTTAGAGTGCATAATACAGCTTACTCGCCCCTAATAATTACTCCAATTAACTTTAGTTTAAAATATTTAATAATTCTCATTACATTTTGAAAAATAATTACATGAAAATTCACTGGTGGGTGATGACTATGCTAAGTGGATTTCATTCAGTTATTGTGGCATATGCACATGGTATGTGATATTTTGCTCTAACCTCTTGCAAGAATCCTCTAGTCTTTAGTAGCACGTGCCTGAGCTCAGACAACTCCAGCAGGTTTTTCTTGATTGTTTCCTCATTTGACGCAATTTCACGCACTTCACTCTCCAGCACTTCAAACTTGCCTTCCATGTCGATCATATCTAACACATGCACACACACACATGCACACACACACACACATGCATACACACACGCACACACACATGCACACACACACACACACACATGCATACACACACGCACACACACATGCATACACACATGCACACACACATGCACACATACACGCACACACACATGCACACACACATGCACACCACACTAGGTAGCAATGCATAAGCATTGTCCAGGAGTAAAAGACAGTTCCAAGGGTCAAATTTAATGGTGGGTGTATCTTGGATGGTATAACACACAACTTTGCTAACGGAACTATTAGCAAAACACACTAAAGTGAAGGAAGGACCTTGTATCTCGTGCTGCCACTTGGTTGTTTTTTCATTAGCTTCCTGAAGTGTGGAAATGAAACCTAGTCATTAAGACATGTAGACTCCATGTTGCCAAGTGATTCGTCAAGGCAAGTGAAGGAATAAAACATCCTCAATGTTTGCACATTTAGCTGTTCTAAAAATAGGTTGGCAAGTAGGTCTTTATTCTAATTTAGCACACCCCCCCCCCCCCCCCCCCCCCCCCCCCCCACACACACACCCCCCCAGCAGAACATTGAACTGAGAAAAATTTTGTGACCATGAGTTTCAGTTCACGAATTAGAGGTTGTTTGCTTTAAGAGGTGATGAGACATACTTTTTGTATTGGAGGGGCAAGCGGAAAGTTCACTAAATAGAGGTAATATATTTATTAGAGAGTTCACTATCGGAGGTACCACTGTGCTATTCCTTACCTTGAGAATCTGGTGCAGGCACATTATCAGCTGGTCTAGTCTCAATATGGTTCTTCTCTAGTTGAGAAGAGAGATACCTCAACTTCCGCTCCATCTCATCACAGCGTCTCACTTCAGACGTAAACTTGCGCTGGAAGGCGTTGACGTCTGGGTTGAGCTATGGTAATATATTATCTTCATACTGTATCTCTTTAGCTAGCTATGTAATTCCTTCACTAAGGAATAGGCAGTGTTTGGCATGTATTAAACTTACAAGTCAGAAAACCATTTCAACTTACGTCTCTGAATTGCACCATTCCCTATAAATAGAAATGTAGGTAATAATTAATACATGGACTCTATGTAATATTGTAATATTAGGTTGAAACGTCCTCTGTCACACAGAACCATGCTGCTGTGCGTATTAGATTAATGAAGAGAAATAGTGAATCATTAGTGGGAATTGGAGAGAAATAGTGAATTATTGAATCATTAATGGCCACTCAATAAAACAATATAACATAGTAGCCATACTATTATATCCAAACAGAAAAATGCCTGATAAACAAAAATGTTGCTTTACATACAGTTTTTCTTAATTAAGCAATGTATGCTAGGCTGACTAGGCCACTCCAATTGGCACTTTTGTTTCCCGCCCCCACATCTTAATTTTTTTTGTTGACAACTCAAAGCTCAACAGCAGTGCTATCTCCTCGACCCCTAATTCTCTAGGTTAAGTTTCCAACAACTACAAATCAACTTTTCTAATTATGCGACTTCAAAAGCCAATTTTTTTTTTCTAGACATTGACAAAAACTAACGTACGTGTATCTCACTTATATCACTGAAAAAATGATCCAAGTTTGGACTACATCTTGTGATTCCCTTCTAGCTCAACTTTTACTGCCGCTAAAAAGCATTAAGCTGTCGGTCGCGAATAGCAGCAGCTTCTATTCTAAGTGCACGGGAAACTAAAATAGCCCCTCTCAGAAGTAATAGGTACACACCCCACCCCTGCCTTTCGTACAACTTGAATTTCTCGTCAGAAGGAAAGGTTGATTATGCCTTTTGCCAGTGGATAGTAAACAGAAGATTGGAGGAATCACTGCTAGACCACGCGTAAAGAGTAATAACAGCTACTGTATTCAGCTGCTTAGAATTCACTTAGAGTTTGATAGTGTTCAAGATTGATGCTTCGTGTTTAAAAATAAGCTAGCCTCATAATTTTGCTCAGTGGCAGAGCGCTTGTGTAATGAGTAAAAACCTTTTTTTAGCTTGATAATTTTAGGTTAAATTCTAATCTCTACCACAATCAGTAAATTGATTACTGAGCTATTTGTTGTAGACAGCCATTGTGCACTATATTACAATTCTAATTTAGGGTGAGCTTGGAGCAAGGCTGGAGGCAAGATTTCTGTGGTTGATAGTATTTATCACTCCTATTCAGCCTTGGCAACGGTTGCTATGGGCCTCCTCCCTTAATAAATTAAAATAATTTGCGAGTGAGACACTATCAGGGGTAACGCAATTGAAAATTGGGAATTTTTGTTTATATATATGTGGCAACGTATGTATGTAATTTTGTACTTTGACCCTCTGCGTATATTTGTGTTAGCTCGGTGTTCGACCCCGTTCCAAACTTCACTAAACAGAATTCTCCCGTTCACGATCATTACCAGCTTTATCCCAGAAATTGAATTGTTTACCGCTTTGAGTTCTTTTGCGCTGCAATTAAAACTAAAAACTAGCCGGAGTTACATTTCTATTGAGTTAGCGGTAAGTTAATGCGCTATTTGTCGTAGTTATAAGCCCTACGCAACAGTATTTAGATGAAAGTTCACTAGACTAACCACGAAGGTAAGTCTTGTGTAGGTATGGCCACTTTGTGTGAAAGTATTGTACGTTTTCAGCCATTACTTATAAGAATACAGTATCACAAAGAAAACATTTAAATAACGTGACTTGTATTTTTGTGCTTTTTTTTTTCAATTCAAACAGTTGCGGGGAGTGGTTACTATGGCATTGAATTCCCTTTACGGTATATGCGTAATTTAAAAACTCGCCGTTTAGTGCCACTTGTTGGTTGTCAACAGTCACTGGTAGTCAGAATGGCTTCTAATGAAGCTACCACTACTGGAGGAAAGCTAGATAAGTACATAATTCCATATTTGTTAACTAAAGTTACTAAAATAACGCTGGCCTTTTCTTTTGTAGCAAAGAGCTTGTTCAAGAGTTACTGGTAATAGAAGTAGTCAGAATGGCTTAAACTTGATACTACAGTGTTATCTTACTCAGGAAATTAAGGAAGCGAGTAGTTCTGTATTTATTTGCTATAATTAAATATGTATATATATATATATATATTTAAAATTTATACTTATATTTATTTTATTTTTTTAGCTGGCTAGACAAAAGATCAAGCAATTACAACAATAATAGATAGTTAATTAAATACATAAATAATAACATAAATAATAACATCAATAATAATCTATAGTTTTCACCGAAACTTACCAATTCACCTAGTTCTCTGACGCAGGCATAAGCAGACTCAGACTGCAGGAAGAGCTGGGCTAAAGTCATTTCCACAGAACGGAATAACGACCCCATCGTCGATCGTCTCAGTGAAATGTTTAGGATAATCGAGTGGCAAGTCCACCGCCTTTAAATACGCTCTCGACTTCCGCCGACTAACACGGTAACACGTGATCGGCGGGCTGGACGTGTGTGGTGTGATGCAACAAATATAACAATTGCAGGATGCGGTATGAATTCGATTCAAAATCTTCACTTCGCAGGAGGTAGTTACAAGCCTGTGCTTTCTTAGACTACTGGAAGAGTGATGGGGTAGGAGTATCTTCTCTTAGTCCCGTTAACCAGCAGTTTGGTTAACCAGACTAACCTTCTTGCTGGCCAGGTAGGTAAAGGGTCTGGTCAGCTAGACTACCCATTCCTATTAAAAGTGTACTCACAGGAATTCAGCAAGACCTCTAACCTATTGGCACCATCACAGAGTTCCCCACACAATTTCACAATTAGGGTTTAGTAATATAAGAACAGGCAAGAGAATAAATATTAAACATTGATGGGACATTGAATGAGGAAAAAAAAAAAAGCTGCAAATCTAAATATCTCTTTTGATAGTCTTTCCTGCCATAATAAGTTTTATCTCCTCAACATCAAGAGTTTCATACTTCAAAAGACCTTCTGCTATTCTCTTATGTTCCACAGAGTGAGACAACAGGAGCTTCTTGGTCCTCTCATATGACTCCTAGTAAACAACAACAAAACAACAACAACTAAGAAGCTAACACAGGTGGCAAATGGCATACTAAGTTGAATGGGCCTTATAATGTAAATGTTCAGACCTCTTCAAGCCCGAAAATATTGTCTACTACAGAAGGCTAGCCCTGCCCACCAATAGGTGTAACTTAGCTGGGTGGGGCCCAGGACTAACTCTTGAATAACTGCTAATTGTGTCTATTGAAGTGCTAATTGTTTGTGTAAATTGTTCTCCATTCATTCTGCTTTTGTGTCATCTATATAGTCTGTGTGTTTCAGTTAAAAATTCAGTTCTTGTACTCATTATTTACTCCCTAAGATCTATTTTACTTCAAGTTCCTAACCCTCTCTTAGTGAAGTCCCTCATACAAGAGGGTGGTCCTTCAATAGCTAACTTATTTGTGATCTGGTCTTTCAGTAAATGATCATAAAAAAAAGGCTCAACACTTCCAAATAGTGTTGTTTTAGTTGACTAAAACCAACCAAACCCCTCAGTTTTGGGATATTTTACTTATGGTAAGAAAATTAACTAAGCCGTAGAACAATTAAAACTAAATATTTTAGAAGACAGCAACTCCGATTAAAGCTAAAACTACCAGTAGAGTGGACAAAAACTAAACAATTTATATTGTAACTAATTCACCTTGAATCATGCAATTAGTAAGTATATAAATTACCTATAAGTAAGCATTTTAAAACTATATAAAATATAGTACAGTAAATCTTCTAATGGTATTGAAAAAATACTAAAAACTAACCTGATCTTCACGGAACATTAAGAATTAACTAAATTAAGCCTTCAAGATATTCTGCTAGTATGAATGACTAAAACTAATAATGTCTGAATCTCAAAAACTACTGCTTCAAAACAAGAACTCACAGCTAAAATTTTGCTGATTTCATCATCAATTTGTTTTCTTTTAGCTTGACTGAAATTTTCTGCATCTTGATAGAATTTGCCCAGCTACATCATAACAACAGACAAATAAGTGAAACAACAACAACACAATAAAGAACAAAAACAAACAAACCAAAACAACAACAATAACAGAAGACAGGTAGCTCTACTTACAAACAACTGCCCACAGAAAATGGGACTCCATAATATTTTATCCTATACCTATTGTATGTACACGATTCCTTGATGCCCTAAAAGCATTTGGAGTTTCAGACAGACTGATAGTAATGAAAACTTAAAAAGTTAGCAAATAGTGGAACAAGGTAAGTTAACTTCAGGTTCGACATTCCTCGTTTTGGCTACTGACTAACACTTTCTGTAGGTACCAATGGGGCAATACAACAGCCCATATACTCAAACACTGGGAACAAAACTTGCCATTTAATAAAACATCAAACAAACACAGAACAATAATAATAGATAAAGTGTTGATAATTTGAACCAATACTGAAATGTCAAATGTATTCTCTCTCTTTCACAAGCTTTTATTAATAAAAAAAGAAGAAAAGAAGTCAGGTTGTTACTGGGGTTCAAACCCAGGACCATTTGCTTAACCCCGGTGATAGCCAAACATTTCTTAATTCTGTATTACTATTATAAGCCTGTGAAAGAGAGATACATCTAAATGAGTAAATGAAGGCTGAGGAAGAAATGGTGACAGTGAAATAGTCCTTATTCGCTCAAAATTACCAGTTGAAGAATAACAAACACAATAGCAATAAGAACTAATAAATCATATGAAAACTCACGCTTGACATGCCATATTTCGTCACAATATTGGTTGCCAGCATAGTAGCATTCTGAAAGTCACTGCTTGCTCCTGTGGTGACATTTTCTTCTCCAAATATAATCTCTTCTGCGATTTGACCAGCTAAGCACACATCTATTTTAGCCAACAGTTGCTTCTTAGACATGGACAAGATATCATCATTTTCATATGTCACCTAGTAACAGAACATGGTAACATGTCATAGCAACAGAACATGGCAACGTGTCATAGCAACAGAACATGGCAATGTGTCCTAGCAATAGAATGTGGCAATAGGTCCTAACAACTTGTCACATAGGCATTAAATGGGTCCCTTCGCGCAATATGCCACAATGTATGTTCTTTATATTATTGGCAAGTGAGCGAGACACTATCAGGAGTAACACATCTAAAATCCGGGTTTATATACGTGTGGATGTACGTATGTCATTTTATACTTTAACCTTGTGTTTGTTTGAGGGAACCCTGTTCCATATTCCACTAAGCAGCATCCTTTGGTTTATTGATCTTTTTATGTAAGTAAATATTAATAGTATACTCCTTGAACTAGATAATCTCTGATATGATCGTGATATTGAGGACGTAGTGGAGTCTCACAAGCTTACCAAGTTTAGTGGCTGTGTACGTCATAGCTGTAGTCCTACGCAACAGTATTGGTCTTACTTGAAAATCCATCTCCCAATAGTCAAGTCAAAAAGAGAATACAATGCAAGTATTGCGTTGGTATTTCCAACAAGCGAATATCTAAGTGAATGGGTTGTGTGTTACATTACAGGCACTATGCAGCTAAAAATAACTTGAAACTTGGAGGTGAGAAATACAGAACCCATGCTCAGTTTGAATGCTAAGGTAATTCCTGTGTATACAAGTAAGCTCTATACTAGGACTTTAAAAGTTTATTTTTAAAATGTGGATATAGCTATATTCAGGAATAGTTAAAAAAAAAAAATCTGAATGTACATAGCAAGGTAGGTACGTTCGCCATTCCTGCTGAATTACACCAGTAAAAATAATACATTCTAATCTCGTCGGTGAAATATGTATATTGGAAATTGGTATAGCAGCATCAGATGTGAAGATCTGCCTTGATATCAATGTAACGCTACAATGCAAACTGGGTGACCAACTTTGTTACCTACGATTTCACAAACCAAGAGAAAGGCACATCACCACTAAATAAAGCCAGCTCCACTGACAACCCCTTACCATTCCAAGCGCGCTTCCACGAGGAATGATAGTAGCCTTATGAATGGGGCGGGACCCGGGCGTGCAGAGTGCAGTGAGGGCGTGACCAGCTTCATGGAAGGCAGTATTTCTTCTGTCTTCTTCTGTTATGACAGCACTGCGTCTCTCTCCCCCCATCATTATCCTCTCTCTATAAAAATATAATTGAAGAGATGCTAACAATAATATAAGGAAGACACGTGGCTTAAGATTTGGGGAGAGTAGTTTGAAAATGTAAAAACAAAAGTAGTGATTTGTTTTATCCTTGTCTCATGAAGGTACAGTAGGACTTCAATTATCTGAACACGTTCGGACCAAGAGGTGTTCGGATAACTGAACACCATAGAAAAAGTATTATCAAGCATTGATGAAGGGGCGTGGTCAAGCAATTTTTTCATGTCTGCACGTGCTACTATTCTATTTTGGGGGTTGGTTAATTGAAGTGTTCAGATAATTGAAGTTCGGATAACTGAAGTTCTGCTGTATTACATACCGATGTATATTACACAGATGCTAATTAAAAAATCACTTATGTAGTTCTAATCACTATGAAAAAAATGTAACTCCCGTAAATTTTAAGATGGACCCACTTTCAAATTTGCCTAACAGTTCCCTCATCACATTGCTTTTAGTGATACGATCAGTAATTCTTGAACATCAGTACAGTACACTGATGTGTAGTACAATATACAGTCAGCAATACAAGTATCATACATCTGTACAGTACACTTAACAAACGTGCATGCTTGCACAAACACTGTGGGAGGGTTCAACTGAACACTTGCTATGTATGCCAACATAGAATTCTTCATCACCACTTCTCACTAGATGGATTGATGAAGTACTAGTCATCATCCTCACCACACTATTATTTAAAGATCTATCCCCCCAAAACAACAACAACAAACATAAAAAACAACCAACAATAAACAAACAACAACAACCAAATACCAAGACAAAAAAAACCCCCAAAAACAAAACAAAAACAACCAAAAAAATAACAACAAAAACAAAGCAAAACAACAACAACAAAATAAAAAACAAAAACAAAGAAAACAAACAAAACAACAAACAGAAAAAACAACAACAACAACAACAAAAACAAGACAAAAAAACAAAACATAGTAATAGAGTGAGATATACCAAGGTTAAAAAAGTTGTACTTATGCTCAATTTGTAAGATCCATCTTTACCTGGCAAACTCAAAGTCGTGGTAAATCACACTGTCCCTGTTGTCTATACATGCCTTCAGGGCAGCCTGGTTCACTAAATTGGCGAGATCTGCACCCGAGAATCCTGCAGTATTGCGAGCTACTTTGACCAGGTCCACTTCTAAATAACATCACACACAATGAAAACAAACCAATAGATAAAGAAAGCAGAATAATGATAGAAAAAAAAAAAACAACAACAAAACAACAAACATACAAAAAGAGAATGAACAAAAAGGAAAGATTGACCTACACTTCTCTACATCCTCCAATTAATGTTTCTAATAATACCACTGTACTGCGATGGTAAACCACAAACAACAAAATACCCACCCATAATCATTAACACACACACCACCAACTAACTTACTTTTGCAAAAAAAAAAAAAAAAAAAAAAATAAATAAATAAAATAAAAATAATGTCCAAATAATATTAAGATCACGTGTTGAATATGAAGGAAGGGGGAAGAGTACAAGAGACGGACATCTTGAAGCTCTTACCTGTGTCTAGTTGGACTTTCCTAGCATGGACTTCCAAAATCTTGGATCTAGCCCTCACATCCGGTAAGGTGAGGATAATAGTACTGTCGAATCTACCCGGCCTAGTCAATGCACTACAGTCACAAAGAACACAGAGACACGTCAAATAATATGCTAGAACAAGAAGACATCAGCAATAAGCATTATGATGGAGGCGGAGTCCGTATAGGGTATGCATCACATCCAACTAGACCACACCCACTCACTGGTCTAGAGCCTCAGGGAAGTTGGTTGCCCCTATGATAATGACTCCTTCCAGCTCCTTGTACCCGTCAATCTCTACCAGGAGTTGGTTGAGGGTTTGCCTGGAGTATGGATGATGAGGGCTAGCCGTCCTCTTCCCTCCAATTGCATCCAACTCGTCAATGAACAACACACATGGCTTCAAACTCCTGGCTGTTTCTGTGTCGACAAACACACATACATACACACAGGACTGGAGTAAAAGCTAAACTACAACAAAACTCTCATATCAGGGCTTCATACAGGGGGGAGGGGCTGGAATTTTCCCTCTCCAGAGAAAGCCCCCCCCCCCTACTCAGAGGACCCGCACTCTCCCCTCTCTGCGGCCTATTTAGCTACATGCTTTCTATGTAGGTAGGAATAAGAAAAGTCGTCCCCCCCCCAGAAAAAAATCCTGTATGAAGCTCTGCATATACGATATAAAATTGACAGCGAAAGATTCCTTACCAAACAGTTTCCTCAAGCGAGTAGCTCCCACGCCCACAAATATCTCATCAAATTCTGAACCAGACACAAATAGGAAAGGGACGTTAGCCTCTCCAGCCACAGCTTTAGCTAGCAGTGTCTTGCCAGTCCCTGGAGGCCCTACCAGTAACACTCCTACACACACACACACACACACACACACACACACACACACACACACACACAAACCACAATATATATATTGATAAGTATTTATACCATAGTTGCTGTGGTAACACTAGTCAGAGATTAAAATATTAATATCTTGGTAAGTTTCCCACTGGTGTTGTATTTGGGATTGGGATGGATATCAGCGATAATTGCAATGGTAAACATGGTATAAGATAGTTAAACCATAGCAAGTCTAGGAATCATTGCTAGATAACCACTCTCTCACTTGGTTTCACCCTCAGGATCAGGACTGTAATTGTGATAATTCCTCAAATGTATGTTTCAACTATTAGTTGTACAAATTTGACGTGTAGATTCAGAAATGCAACTCAGAAGTGCAAAATAAATGAATTCAAAGTGCTCAACAATGCAGTGTGGCAAAAAAAAAAAAAAGAAAAAAAAGAAAAAAAGAAAAAAAAGAAAAAAAGAAGATAGACCAGAAGCTACAGCAAGCTATACAAATTTAATAGTAGTGCACATCACCAATAGGTATTGAGTTCAGAGCTTACAGCTATCATTCTCCTAATGCCAGTTGTCAGTATGAAGATATTGTGACACTGACGACATCCCTTTCCCATAAAACAAACAACAACATAAAGCAAATAAAAAAACAGCCACCACACAACTAGAACAATACTACATAGATAGTTACAATGTTGAAATCATAGCATTTTACTTAAAATAAATACTCAAACCAAGGACATATTCCAAACCTAACGTTCTCACTCTCTCCCCACTTGCATCCACTGACTCCACCTACCTGTGGGAAGCTTCGCCCCGATCTTGTGAAACTTGTTTGGGTTCCTGAGGAAGTCCACGATCTCCATTATCTCTTCCTTGGCTTCATCCACTCCCTCAACATCAGCAAACGAGTACTTCTTTGTAGACTTCTCAGGGGAATACTTGGTTGTCATCTCCTTGGCTACAGACACAACAAGTAATACCACCTTAGCTCTTAAAAATAACAACAAAAACAAAAAAGAAAAAAACCAATTTTTTATGTGCCTATAAAACTTGCCAAAAATCCAAGGGAAATGAACTAATCAATCATTAACAGACACCAGACGGTACTTGTAATAGCAGTAAGGTAAAGGGTCTCATGGTGAGAGATCAGACGAGAACGCCTAGCAATAAATCCTCAGGTCTATATAGGTTACACTCCCAACTCCATATTTTAAACAAATAATAAATGCCTCACATAAACAAACAACAACAACAAAAAAAACGCTTTTTAATGAAATAGCAGTTTTATTGAGTTTATTTTAACTGTTGCTAAGCAGTCACACATAACCCTAGGCAGGCACTCCAAAGCCACAACTCACAGGCTCCCTTGACTGAGTTCAGGGAGGAGTAGTTGATAGCAGAGACGAAACAGAACATGAGGAACAGTGTGAACAACAGTTTCTTCACCCAGTACGAAGTATCCTCCATCCATGTCCTCTTTATAGTCACTTCAGCCTGCAGAGGATTACCTAGTAACAACAAACAAACAAACAAACAAAAACAATCGCAAATGAAGGCCGTCGTCTTTGAGATCTGCTTTCAGTTGTGCGACAGAACGACTGACACACAAACTGAGTACTGTAACCCTCTCATGCATGCACGCTGAGGGCTAATTAACAGTAAATCCTGCCCCAAACTTTGACGATTTTGGCTAGCAATTTAAATTTTATGAACGTAATAAATGGTATGAAACAGTGCCTAATGTGGGTTAAGAGAAGTGACACACCCCCAACATCCTATGCTACACCTGAAATGTCTCCCTCTCACTGCTCAGACAAACAAATATAGCCACAACAACTGTCACCCCATTCCTCAGATATGACAAATTCAAACTTAGAGTTTCATATTTTTATTTGGACATAGTATATATATAATTTCATTTTAAAGACCCTACTCTACTACTACAACCTCATTGGTATACAGTATACACCTCCTCGTCCGCCACTTCTTACCATCTCCGCCACTGTTGCCCAGTGCTGGGGACGGACCCACAGTCACCTGATCCAAGCAGTACTCAGCATATGCTGGTGTCTATAGTAACACAATAAGCTAATTAATGAATAGGTACATTAACAATTAAATAAAAAATCCTTTATTCACACGTAATAGAGAGGTAAAAGTTAATATTTTGACCAAGATGTATCTCATCTACTTTGAGGGATCGAGTGACAATTCAATTCAATCCATCAACAACAGTGAATACTATTACCTCACTAGTTATTAAATGCTTCTCTAGAATTACAAAACAACAACAAAACAGCTTTCACACGCAATCTAACTCAGGACCCTGAGTTCGGTGTACATTATAAAATAATTATACTGTGCTCTACATTGCTATGTAAGTAACTTAAAATGTGAGATTATGATAAGAATGCATTGGAACATCACTATACTGTACTACCTGAAATATACAATCAAGATGAGATGGTTACAATGAAAATTCGAAGAATACTAACTTTGCATCCACACACCTTCATTCACACCATAAACGGGGAAAACAATAACAAATTAAATGAAGCACCAAAGGTGCTAACCCTCAGCGCTACTAAACACTACCTAACTATTACAATATAATATCAGACTAAAAGAACAAGCAATCTCTTAGCTATTTTAATCAGACATCAATGTAGCTCGAGCAATGAAAATGGTACATGGAAACACGGTCTTCATAAGAGAAGAAGCTAAACAAGCCAGAAACACTCATCCGTATACATTTTTAAAGTGAAACTTCACTTCTTTCAACTCGTTAACTTCCCTGAGCATAAAGCAAACTACACCGCTGGCTGCAAGAAATTATTTGCTCACGAGATTATGACGTGACGCTAGGGGGCGTTACCTACAAAAGCTGGTACCTACGCGGAGCTGAAAGCTTCACATTTTCTCAACAATTAGCCTGAAATTAAAAAAGTAGCACAATGAATGGTCCTAAATCTTTGTTTTGAGTAATTCATACCTAAATCAACTGTTAATTGTCAGTAATCTCCAAAATCAGAGAGTGACAGACAGACAGACGGTATGACTACTACAACCTCTTGCACACGCGCGCTGAGGGTTAACAACAAGAACAAGAACTAACTAACAACTAACTAAAACACCTGAAGCAAGGGCAACCTTTAACGCATAACGTACAATTTCACACCACATCAACATCCTTACACACATGTTCACGGTAAGTTGCCTAGGCTATGGTCTGACTTGACAACAAAACAACAGAACAAAACTATATATTCTTACTCTGATTATAGATTGTGCCGGCAAGCTGCCCACAGTTTTGAGAGCCTTCATGTACACGCCCATTGTTTCTTTATTGGCGGCATAGCGACCACTCTCCACTCTCCTCACCAGGTAGTCTGGATCATGATCTAGGACAGCCTACACAGACACATTTACCTCAGATATTGCTCAGCCCCTCTAATTATCAGGTACTGACGCATTCTTAGGCTTTTGTTAAACAATACAGAATTTTAAAAAATGTTCGGCTGGCTCCATGGATAAAAACATTATTTTTAAATCTGTATAGTTTATAAAAAGCCTGTGAAAGAGAGAGAGAACACATCTAATGAACATAAGAAGGCCGAGAAAGAAAGTGTGAAATTCATTATCACTTTAATCAGACAAATCACTTTGAGTAAAATAAAGAATATGCAAACACAATGTTAGATTTCCTTGACTATTTATGTTTCACTGATGATGGCTAGCTGAATAGCAGCCGAAACACTAAAAAAAAAATTATGACTAGTGGTTTAAACTTTAATAATCAAGGATGTCTAAACCTAGTCAAACAAATATTCAGAAAATGTTGCACGGCATTTTTTAGAACTAAACTTGAGAGGGATCAAATCAACATATTTTTAATTTCAGGGGGGGGGGGGGGGGGGGGGGGGGGGGAAACCCATTTTCAGGAGGGCCAAATGCTCCCTAAATTTTCCTGTGTGAGTGTTAGCAGCACACACACACACCTGCAGATACTCCAACTGAGCGTCTCCATCTCTAGGCTTAGCATTGGCCACGTCCTCCAGTTCCTTCAACTTGGACAACTTAGACCAGAAGTACCTCACCGACAGAGAGGCACGTGCCATAAGGTTCCTACCGGGACCCAGGGTAGACTTGTCCTTCCAGGCCAGGCTGGAGTAATGGCGGCTGCACAGGTGAGAGAATTGGGATCTGGGAACCAGTGGCCGGGCTGGTAATGAAGCCAAGCCTGTTGCTACGAGTAAGATAATCATAGAAAACTTTTATTTATCAGTATGCATACCATGCGTATGATTATTGTAAATCTAGCATTGTTCAGAGAGCTGGTAAATGGTCCATATCAAATATACAAGCATACAGATGTATGTACATATGTGACCGTCTACAGGAAAACCGGGCACAACGCGGCGTGCGTAAATATCTAGAAAAGATCAATCGATTTCTTAAAAATGTATTGTTTCAAGCCGACGGAAGGGAACGGTTAGGTCTATTATAGTAGGAACGACTTAAGCTACGACGATAAAACTTGGAGAGCTCAATATCTGGATGCCGACAACTCTGTAAGTGCAAAAAAATTTTTTTCGAAGGGTGCCACGTTGTGCCCGGTTTTCCTGTAGACGGTCATACATGTACTAGAGCTGGAACCAAATTATCAAGAAGTGCTACATGGAATGGAATTATCAAGATGTACCACATGGAATGGAGGAATTATTAGGGAGTACTACATGGAATAGAATTATCAAGTAGTGCTACATGGAATAGAATTATCAAGAAGTGCTACATGGAACAGAATTATCAAGAAGTGCTACATGGAACAGAATTATCAAAAAGTACTACATGGAACTGAATTATCAAGAATTACTACAAAGTTAAAGGATTATCTCACGCAGGACAGTGACCTGTAAAGTCAAGTAAGGCAGAAGATTAAAAAAAGTGGGTTTTAGTCATGGACATCAGTATACAGTAGACCCTCAGTTATCCGAACCCCGTTTATCCGAACTCTCGCTAATCCAAACACCATTTTTTGGAATTATAATGATATTTATTGGAATTTTGCTGTGCATTAAATAGATAAGAGATTAAGCCCCCATTCAAAATGACTTATTTAGAATATCCGAACATTTCAAATATCCGAACAACCCTCGGTCCTGAGGTGTTCGGATAATTGAGGGTCTACTGTATCTAGTTAAACGAACAAATTGGTATGCAGATGAAATTTCAAACTGAACCAAGCAGCTGCCGTAAAAATTATATATATATTTTTTCCCTTTTCAATTCAGCTGAGGAAGACTACTCAACATAATCAGATATTAGTTGGACTCCAGTCTAGTGTGTAGTGAGTTATCAAACTGGTCTTGACTTACAGTGACTGTGAAATTCTTGCATGATGCGTGCTACTGTTGGAGCTCGACTAGTGGGAGGAGTTTCGGTCAGGTACACGGAAGGCTGTATAGCCTGGGGCTGAAAATCAGTACCAATCATACCAAACTGGATTAAATCATTGTCTAATGGATTAGTGCACACTTCAGGACTGGCTTTAGGCTATATAACAGAAACAACAACAAGAATAACAACAAATTATAATAACAACAATATCATACATAATATTTCTCAAATAAATATTAGGATATAATATGGGTATACTAAGGTATCAAGAAAAATACAGGATCGTACTCAATAAATAAAAAAGAAAAAGACTTCACTAACTAAGTAGTGCTACCAGGTATATTTTCAATTCATGGATGAGGTCTTGGATAAGCAAAACCTTTGTCACAAAAACACACTGTCAGTATCTTATAAACGCATCTGAGAAATTATTTACCAAGTGTTTCTGATGAGGTGTCTCTAAACTGGAGGAATTCGATGACGTTGCCGTGGAGCTTTGCAATGCCACCGAGCTGTGGCTGCGCCAAACCCCACCCACAACTGCTGTTACTTCTGCAAGCATGAGATTGCACTGTGGGAATAAAAATCAATGATTAAGCCTAGTTCATACATGAATATGTGTGTGCACATACATATTAACACACACATGTATCAGCAAGATGTTTAGGATTCGAGAAGCCTTCATCAGAGACCATCTCACAACTGACGAAGGCTTCTTGAAGCTGAAACGTCTTGCTATTAAATATCATCAATATTACGTTGAATACTTATGGACAGGGCTGTCCCTACTTTTGCTGAGTCATCATGTATTGGGGTTAAAGGATGACTATATGGCAACTATATTGAATCTCCCAAACGCGATAGTTACTATAACCTCTCACTACCTGCCACTTTTTGTTTTATTCAGACTCCCTATTTAATATGAACAGTAGAGGGTGAGCTTTCATAAAGATTGGTACTTCTCTCAATATTACAGTAGCTGAGGGAAAAGTAGCCATTTCAAATTTTGGTTCTATGTACATTACATGGTCACAGTTCCTTCATATAGAATAGAATATCACCTACGGTAGAACCACTGATGAACTTAGTACGTACTACCACTGCACCAAATCCTGAAACGAGTAGCACTTACCCCCTGAGCGAAGTTAAGCCCACCCGAGAACATAGCCATGGCCAATTCTCAGTCTTTCGAAGTTGCCCGGGGATGGGGGAACACTCACAAACAAAAGTGGACGGTACTCAGCAGAGAATTTACCTTCAACCGTACTTTTCCACACTAACTCTTACGACGAGGCGCCGAAGAAGAAACGAGGATGTTTGTGACCCTTTACCCGGATGTCATCGTTACATTACGTAACATGACGTAAAATGACGTTTACACTGCTCTCGCCAACGTTTAGTTACGTATGAGAAGGTGGGTACGTCTTGTGGTGGATTGACTATGAATGATATTCACCTATTCTAATTACGAGAAGAAAATTCAAGTCGAACAACAATGGCCCTATCTTTGATTGATCTGCCATTAGTAACTACGGAACTGACCTGTGTCCAGGATGATTGGCTCAGTATTGGACTGGGGTTGAAAATAGATGAAACCACACTCAAGGGGATTCAGTATGAAGGCAAGGGTGAATCTGGAGTATGTTTGAAAAAGATGGTGTCACGGTATCTCAAGGAGTCTTCTGCTAGCTGGAATAATATAGCAAATGCTCTCGACAATGTTGGAAAGAAAGAGATAGCCCAAAGAATAAGAATCAGTTTCCTAAAGAAGTCTGTGCCAGATCACAGTCAAGATAACTTTGGAAGAGGTATAGATAACACAATAGTTATATTCTACTCTGTGGGTATATATATATATATATATATATATATATATATAATGTATAATGTTTAATATGTGCATGTATATAGTGTGTATATAATATATACTTGTCATAGACTCCAACCTTCCCAAACTCTCTGGGACTGTCCCAATATTTATTTTTTTTACTTTGGCCCTGATCCTCTGAGGTACCCCCATTTATCCCAGAAGATTATCAGCTAGTTAAATTATATTATTGTGGAAAACAATACAAATTTGAATTATTTGCTGTTGGAGATTTTATACAGTTGTAGTATTCACTGCTTGGATTTTTTTTTATTTTATAGATAGGCTACTCACAGAAGATGGCATTGGTGAAGTTCTTCGAGTGCTCATTCCTTGTGCTGCTAAGTGGAAATTAATAGGAACCTTGCTCAAAATTAATCATGGTCACTTGAAAAACTTTGAAGCTAATATGGTCAATGCAGCAACTGCACCACAAAGCTATTTCATGGAAATGTTAGTTTACTGGACCAAAAATATGCCAGGTACCACTGTAGGAGCTCTTTGTGATGTTCTTGTTGGCCTTAATGAACGAGAATTGGCAGAAAATCTTCTGCAAACGTTCAGCTAGTAGCTAGTTTTAGTTTTTGTGTTTTTTATTTATTTATTTGAATCAGTAATATTTTTACTTAGCTACATTTTCAAGTAGCTAATTTTCTAATCTGTATTGTTTATATCTCCAGTCATTTTTATTGAACCAACAAATTTCACAAAATATAGCTAAACTTGCACATCATTTTACTAACTGGATGATTTGTTGCTACAGTTAAATTCTGCCATTTTCTAAAGTGAAATAGTTAGCAGCAAGTTGTTCAAAGGTTAAATAATAATGTTTATTACCCTCTGTGTGTGTTTACTGTCTTCAGGGAATTAGCTTGAAATAGCAGCCTCTTAAATACTCTTTATTGGCATTATTCTGCTGCTTATATTTTAACAAATGACCAAGATAGATCAATTACTAACAGCCAACAATCATTGTAGCTATAGACATAGTTAATGTTATATTTTTTGAGAATTTCATAATTTGGATAGCTTGATTTTATCTGGAAGTTGGGGGTCAAAATTGCTGATGACTTGTTTTTGATGAGTGCTTTATTTTAAAACACTACTTGAGGGGGAAGAGAAAATGTGAATAATTATAGGCCACTTTGCTTCAAGCAAAATGAGGTAGAAGAAGAGTTTCTGTCATGACACAAGTGTTCCTTTTTTTTTTTTTTTTTTTTTTTGTTTGTTGTTGCTATTGTTGTTTTCAATTTAATAGTTTATTATGTAAAAATTTAAAAGTTGAGGAAAGAAAAAATGAGACTAGCCTCAAACCACCCTCCGCCCATACCCCCCTCCATATCCCAGAATCACACACTTGGCTAGCCAAAATATAATAACACCACCCTCCCCCTCTCCTCTTTGGTACTATGTAGAAAAGCAAAACAGAATGGTATATATATTTCATAGCTAAGGGATTGCATGACACTAGCCGCAATGTTTGCATGCCCTTCAAATAATAACCATAAAAAAGGGCAACGTGAATTAGCTATTAGATTTCGAAGTGTGACTGCATTAGCAAACACTAAAGAGTGAAGGTCAGAATTACAATTAGCTGCTAACCTAATCAGTATACTTTAGCTATACTCAAAGTTTTACATTAAGTGTATTTTGAATGAGCCAAGTTTTGAATCTGATCTGATTCATATAATTTCATACTCAACACCCACTTCAAGATTATCATTCAACTCATTGTCACTATTTACTAAATGTTGGCATTTATTGTCAGGGAATGAGTCATCAATGACTGCTGATTGTTTTGAAGCTGGTCTTGCAAGCCTAACCTTTTCCTGTCTCGTGAGCTTGACTGTTTCTGTAAAGGGTCTGGAGGACTATCCTTTTACAAAGTAGTGATAAAGGAGTCAGTCTCCTTCATTTCATTTCTTGTCTCACAAGTAGCTAGACTACTTAAAGTATGTACACACTTCTAGTCGTACAGACCACAAAAACACGCTTCCTTTTTCTCCTCAGCGCTCATTCTTTTCGTTATATTCGATCTTTCACGTGATTAATGACTCTCTAAGGTAAACGCTAAATCGCTTCGATAGAATCGTAGGTGGTGCGATTATTGGCAAGATAAATCTTTGTGGATTGCTCTTTTTCTGTTAGAATCAGAAATGAAAGGACTAATAATTCTAGTTCTGCTTGTTAATTTTACACTTGGAATGATACCAGGTACAGTTACTATAACAATCTGTTGATAATTTAGCTAATTAAAATTATTAATAATATTTTCTAGACGGTGTCCTGGATGCCAAGGAAACTGAAACCCCCAAAAGGGAAAGCTCAGTAGCTTCCTTCAATGTGATTGTTACATTGGGGTTCATTGTAGTGGCGGCCATTTTAGTTTTGATCATTTTGACTGCAATAGTAGTTGCTCTTAAGTACAGAAAGAAACACAGGCGGTAAGTCAATACACTAGTTATTTCACAACCTTGTTAATTATAAAACTTTTATTGATAGGCTTAACTGCCACTATCATGAAAGAGAAGTCCACATTGTAGAAACGTATTTGGAGGCTTTGTGGGAAAATGACTTACTTTACAAGGACGAGGACATGTTATCTTTAAAGAGTATAACTGGACTTCAAAATAATGACAATGACGTAGCTAGTTAATTAACAGATTACTGTATTATTATATTATTACCATGATATTGTTATTAAACTATTTATGAACAAATTAGCTATGAAGCATAGTGAATGAGTCTAACAATTTTTTAATCAAACTTCAAGATGTAGATAAGTTTAGTTTCTTCAAATTTCTAATTTATTATGTCCCTGGCTAGACATATTAAAAGCTCAAATTACTAGTACAAGCATAGACAAAAGTTACATCATCATGTTAAAGTGATACCTATAGACTCAAATGTCTTCATCTGAACATCTTCTGCTCATGAGTCATCTTTCTTTCCACCATAACATGTATCAGTACTTAAAACTCTTGTGTGAGACTCTTGACCTATTAGTTCATTTGTCAGTTTAAAAAAACTCTTAGCACATGTGTGAGAGGGTTAGTCACGTTGTCAGTCAATCTTCTGTCATCAACAAGGTGGTACGCAGAGACGTATTGATACCTGACTACAGAGCCTTTGAATTATTCTTTTGTTTAGAGGGGAAATGATTTTATAAGTGTGCGGTAGCGCTGACGTAAGAACTAGTTCTCAGCTGTAGCAGGCCACGGAATGAATTTGCTTGCTAGCTAACGCTCTCCAAGTAGCTATATGTTCTGTTTAGCTTCATGTTCTTAGTTAACTTTTGAGACTAGAAATTAGCATACAACGCTTAGATAAATTGTAGGTGGTGGTGCGATTAAATAAGCAAGACTGTAGATTGCTCTTTTTTATTTTTAGAAATCAGAAAAGAAAGGACTAATAATTCTAGTTCTTCATATTAACGTTACACTGTGTTTACTGCATTTGCAACATTGTGGTTCATTGTAGTGGCGTCCGTTTTAGTTTTGATTATTATGACTGCAATAATAGTTGCTCTCAAGTACAGAAAGAAACACAGGTGGTAAGTCAATACACTAGTTAGTTCACAACCTTGTTAATTATAACACTTTTATTGATAGGTTTAACTGCCACTGTCACGAAAGAGAAGCCCACTTAGTAGAAATGTACTGTGGGAAGATGACTTACTTTACAAGGACGATGACATATTATTATCATAAAGACCTTCACTGCACTGTAAAAATTATAGCGTGAAAATCCACCAAATTCACACCAAACTGGTGGTGTGAATGCCCACCACACACTTTCTTCCTAGTGTGAATGCACACTTAGTGTGAAATTCACACTCAATGGAATAGCATGGACCCTTTACTGAACATTAATTATATTCATGTGCAGGCAAAAACCAATGCTATTATCATTGTAATCTACCTTATAAATGTTTTGTACACTTGTGTGCTAGATAGAGAGTTGACTATAAGATTTTAGTCGTCTGATTAATGAGATCTGGGATTATACCAATCTCTTTTTGGAAAAAAATGTTGATATGGAATACTTGAATCAATGTAACTTAAAATAATTCAGCATTAATGTAAGTATGAGTTCATAGTGATTATGGTGAGAACTCAAACTAAATTTGGTGTGTACTTCACACCCAAACGATGAGGTGTGCGCATCACACCATATTTTGGTGTAACTATTGTTACAAGTGATTCACGCTTAATTTGGTGTGAACTACACACCTTTTGGTTTACAGTGTGGACTTCATAATAATGACAATGACATAGCTAGTTAATTAACTGATATCATTACATATTATTATATTATTTCTATGATATTTTTCTAAAACAATTAATTGAATAAATTATGAAACGTAGCGACAGTGTCTAGCTAATAATCTTGCCTTTTCAAAATTCTAAACTCTAGGTAATAATTACATCTAAGGTTATTTCATTAATGGTGGTTGTGTCGAAACGAGAGAGGAAAGGCACATTTAAGCAATTTCACACAGAAGTTAGATTACTGTTTACTAATAGATAAAATGGATACTTGCAGTGCATTATACTATTATAGTTTTAACACTATTGAATAAAAAATGACGCATAGCAAAGGTGTCCAGTAATTTTTTATCTTGTGTTTGGTAAGACTAATAAATAAAACAAAACAAAACAACAACAATAAAAAAATTAGCCTTCACATGCAATTCAACTCAGGACCTGAGTTTGGTGTACAAGGCACCCATTATAATAATTAAACTGTACTCTGCATAGCTATATAAGTAATTTCAGATATAAGATTATGATATGAAGAATGCATTGTGACATCACTATACTACTACCTGAAATGAAGGTTACAATGAAATATTCAAAGAATACTAACTTTTGAATGCATGCATCACACACTTTCATTCATACCACTAACAGGAAAAACAGCAAAACAAACAGCAACAACGAGAACTTAGCTCATTCAGAGAACAAACAGCAACAACGAGAACTTAGCTCATTCAGAGAACAAACAGCAACAACGAGAACTTAGCTCATTCAGAGAACAAACAGCAACAACGAGAACTTAGCTCATTCAGAGAACAAACAGCAACAACGAGAACTTAGCTCATTCAGAGAACAAACGCAACAACGAGAACTTAGCTCATTCAGAGAACAAACAGCAACAACGAGAACTTAGCTCATTCAGAGAACAAACAGCAACAACGAGAACTTAGCTCATTCAGAGAACAAACAGCAACAACGAGAACTTAGCTCATTCAGAGAACAAACAGCAACAACGAGAACTTAGCTCATTCAGAGAACAAACAGCAACAACGAGAACTTAGCTCATTCAGAGAACAAACAGCAACAACGAGAACTTAGCTCATTCAGAGAACACTTAGAGTAAAACCAGTTGATTAGCTTTAGTTAGTATAGAGTGTAATCTTGAATACACTCTTTAGTGTTAGGCTAATGCACTACACTGTGAAATCCAATAGATGAATACTTATTCACTCTGCCCATTTTTAAAGATGGTTTACATGCCACTTGATTATAACAAAATGGGATAGCTATAGGAGCTCCATTAGCTATCCAACCCAGAATACTTAAGGAATTGTTTCTATTATGTCATGATGGAGTTTTCTTGCTTTAAATTTAATATTATTTCCTATCGTGTATGGTTCTCTGAAATCTATGGTATATGTAACTAAATAAATGTATTTTTATTTATTGAATATATTTACTTTGATGGCAATATAATATCTTCACATGATTTAAGGTGAATTGGTGTGGGCTTTGAAGTCTTCTACAGAGCTTGGTTTGGGGTATCTATATACAGCATAGTTTTAGTTTGTCTTACCAACAGTAAAATAGCCTGAGACTTGTTTTAGTTTTAGCTAACCAATACAACACTAACTTACCTCCAAGTCTACAACTGCTGGCATAGAGCTGCTTGCGATGGTTTGGAATTACTATCAAAGATGGAAACTGATCCTGTGACATTCAACTTTCCACTTATTAATTACAAGAGAGTTATATTTCTCAGCAGTGCCTAATTGTATCAAATGCCTTCAGATAGATAATATTGTAAACGATTACCCTCCAGAAAAGGGCAAGTAGCCTGCAGAAGTATCTTTTAACGCCACATTGCACAGCCTGGTAGCGGGCTGGTAAAGCACGGGATGGACTGTACCGACCCCATAAAGTGGAAGACCGACTCATAATTTGAAACAGCGAAAAAGCGATCCTAAGAGAATCATAGTCTCGCGTAGCCGGACCCTTTAGCTACAGCTATGCTGGAAAGGGTCTGGCGGCATTATTACATGGTACCAGTTCAATACCCTCCAGATCTCAGGGGGAGTTACGGTTCCACGTATCGCGCAAAGCGCGCGGAGAGTCTGGGGATTGGCCGTACCAAAGTTGTTCTGGAGGAATGTGGAAGTGGTGAATGCCCCCACCTCCTTTTTACTTGAATTTCTACCGCAAAATAGCCATGATTGCTAAACCTAGCGTTGAAAGGGTGGCTACACGTACAGGAATTTCTATTTGTGGCTGAGGAGGGCTATTCCCGGTAATTTGCTAACGGTAATTTGCTAACGGTAATTGACCGCCGCACTATATGCGCTGCAGAACAAATTTGGTATGGCCGTGTCCCCAGACCCATTCCCAGCGTAGCGGTTCTGTAAAGGATCTGGCTACGCCAGACTAGTCCGGTGGTGGATGTCAGTAATTTAGGGTTACCGCAGCCACTCAATCAGCTCTTTTTCGCTGTCCCAAGACTTCCGCGTACTGGAGGAATGAATCAGTGGAATTTTTGCTGCAAATAAGGTGCCAAATACTAGGATTCATGAAAGGACTGAAGGACGAGTAATTTTAGGGCTTGTAAAATGGTGGATATATATGAAAGCTTTGTTCTTTATGATATTGACAAGAAAAGGCAATTCTGTGACAATAATAATGCCACTGTTACAAGCTAGGAGAAAAAGCTAGTATGTTGTACCTTATCGCTACTAGTAAGTGCTATAAGGCAGTTATGACACACCTTATATCACCTCTCACGGTGCAGGAGATATTTTGTACAAGTGTTTAGCTAGGCGTGGAAGTTTTTCGTGTGCGGTATTTTTACATTTACATAAGAGCCCTCATTATTAAAAAGCGACCTATTTTTGGCACTAATATCGCTCAGTACAACTTGACTAGCATTATTAGCGTACAGACGTGAGACTAGCGTGTAAACGCTAAGACCAAATTGTAGGAGATACGGCATGGGAAGATATTATTTTGGATTGCTTTGTTAAAATCAATAATGAAAGGACTAATAATTCTAGTTCTTATTAATGTTACAATGGAAATGGTACCAGGTACAGTTGTTATAATACTCTGTTGATGATATGATTATAATTATTTTCCTAGATGGTGTCGTCTTGGATACCAAGGAAATTGAACCTCAAAAAGGGGATCGTGCAGTAGCTCCCTTTAATGTGTTTGCTACATTGGGGTTCATTGTAGTGGCGGCCATTTTAGTTTTGATCATTGTGACAGCAATAGTAGTTGCTCTCAAGCACAGAAAGAAATACAAGTGGTAAGTTATTATACTCGTTATTTCATAGCATCGCTAATTATAACACTTTTATTGATAGGTTTGATTGCCACAGCCATAAAAGAGAAGCCCATTTAGTAGAAATGTACTTGGAGGCTTTGTGGGAAGATGACTTACTTTACAAGGACGAGGACATGTTATCTTTAAAGAATATAACTGGACTTCAAAATAATGACAATGACGTAGCTAGTTAAAATTTATCAACTAACTACATACCGCAATGTTATGATATTACTTTAATATTGTTTTGAAAACTTGTTAATTGATAGTTCCTGAGGCAATTGCAGCCTAATTAGCTGCCTTATTAAGAGTCAAGCGCTAGTTATGTGTGAAGTAATTGGTACCACAACAATGAGAACATAATCAAACACTGACAGCGCCTGTTTTCTTCCCAATTTTTGCATTAAGCTGGTTGGCGCTTTGCCCCTGATCTTAGATTACCACTCGCCGTTTAGCGCCTAGTCCTTTATTTTGAAAGACGTTATGTGCAGAACGGCTGACCCTCACCTTTGACCTCACGCAATGTCTTTGCGCGAGCTCTTGGTGCCAGCTTTCACCTTCGACCTCTGTGGAAGTTGTCCTTGGTGACCCTGCAAGATTGAAGTATGTGGTGGTTGGTTGCTCGTGGTTGGTTGCTCGTTGTTGGCTAGGTTGCATTTTGTGCTACTGGTGAGTGATGATAACGGAAGAGAGGACTACAACGGCAGGAATTCACTTATGCTGTGTGATAACAAGTAAGTGTACTAAATACTCTAATGTGTATAGAATAGATAGCTAATGAATTGCATGTAGAGCTATGGTGAATGACAGATTATTTGCCATGACAAAAAAACAGAGTTTTCTTTAAGCACCTCTCCCCTCCCCCTCTTGTAAAGCATGTAACTGTCTGAACTAATCATTTCTGCTGCCAATTCATTGCTGAAAGTGTGGGTTATCGAATACCATTTTATATTACTAGTGTGAGTACAATAGCATGGGTAACCATGCTATTAGGGATCAATAACACTCGTAAAGCAATTGAAATTGTACTCGGAGAGTGCTATTTTGAATGCTTTATGAGTGCTATTGATCCCTAATAGCACAGGTTACACGTGCTATCACTCGCTAATAGTAGGCCAGCTTTTTTTTTTTATCATTTGCACTTGTAGCTACACTGTATCAGTCACTCACTATCTTCGTATTTCAGCATTAGCTTCCTCTGGAATTTCGTGTTTAGCCTACAACTCATCCTAAAATGTTGAAAAAATTCCATCTAATATGGGTAGAGCTTCTGTGGTACACAATGACATTGTCTCCAACTAGAATCTCTCGAACTGTACGTTTTCAAGGTTAATGCTGCACGCATGCACACTTATCCGTACTATTTCACTTAGCAGCTGTGGTATTTCACTTAGTTTCCGTGCTATTTCACTTAGTTACGCACTATTTCATTTCCCCGTGCTATTTCAATTGAACAGCTATTTTCCCCATACATTTTAATGGGCAATTTCGCACCGTACTATTAAATTTAGAAATTGTTAATTTGTTACCTACTGAAAACATTATGAAAGGTAATAATGAAGCACATTCAATAACTTAACATGAACAAAGTCAAAACATGTTCCTTTTTGGTTTTCTTATCTATATACATCTTCCATGTCATCGGCAGGTAAGATTTTTTGTGATTACAAGCATGACAGTAAACACTCAGCCACTGTACCTAATAAAATTCCTCCCCCCCCCAACCTCCATAGTACTTAGTGAGATTGTGTTGTTGTTATTAACAGTGGTAACATGATGAAAGTGGCTAAGGTATAAGGCTTAGTAGGAAAAATAAATAATACACACACACAAAAAAAAAGAGAATGGGGGTAATATTTTATTCTAAGTCTTGGTACAGAATTACATCTTATAAAGTATATTGCACGATTAATTTAAAATATCGATTGCTGTCTAACTTAGATCCCCCCTGGGTGAAAAGCCGGAAGAGCCCTAATGATAGTAGGGATAATAGGGTGTATTGAACATGTCTACAATCAGTATCAATCATGAGATCCTCAGAAGTGTATCTGAGAGTTGGCTAGAGATAAATTTATCGTAGTGACAGTGGTTAGTGTGCAGTAGTTCAATATGATGGGATTTCCTGGATAATATTGAATTATTCAGATGTTCAATTTCTTATATGATATTTTCAATGAATGCAATTTTTTTTCTTTATGCTGGTCCACCAAATTGAGGCCCATGTGAAATATACACTGTCCACACATGGGGATTTGCAACTGTTGCATTTTCTATATCTTCCGCTAAGTTTATCTAATTTAGGATAATGAATTTTTTTTAATTATAAGGTCTATCATTTAGATAGAGCTGAGATTTCTTCCCTGTGGCTAACCTCTCAAATTAATGTTGTTGTTATATTTTTTCCACACTGTCTTGACCATCTATTTCTGCATTATACTATGTGTTCATGGATGGCCCTACCTCTTGTTGTGTTACAACTGGCCAATCTAGAGATCCAGAACCAACCACTGTGTTAGTGAATATGTTTAAGAGACTATACCTCTCGAACTGTTTCTAACATTTCTTGGGGGGATTAGCTTGCAGAGTATGAGTTGAAATTGCATGATTGCATTTATTCACTTCAGTGGGTTTTCTTTTTCTATTGCTTTTCTTTGTAGTGGGATGGAGTGGGTGGAGCTGCTTTCGATTTCTCTGACTTGTACCAGCTGTGAATGATGGCTCAAGAAGTGTCAACATATGATCATGGAGTTACCTGATACTGCTGTAATGATGGCAAGTGAGTGTTCTCTAGAGTGTGTTTGTAATATAAGGAAGTATTGGTTCCAATAGGTCTACATTGCTAGAATGTATCACCAACACTCAGAGCAGGCTAGCTTGTTGTGGTCACCTAGGACACAAGTGTTTGTGTGACAATAAATATACATGTAAATGTGTATGTCAAGTTATGTAATCAGTATATGAGACCAGTACTATCGCAAGATGTTGACGATCTTAGTGAGTAGTCAGTCATTCTCGGCTGAAATAATTATTGGCTGTTAGAACGAGAAAAATTTGCTATTATCTTAGGGATTTTACCCACACTAATTAAGCCACAATTAACTATGTGATGAGTGAGCAAGTTAACGGAGATGTAGCCCACCATCACATCACCCGAACCCAGGTAAAGGTCGGCAGAGGACCTGCAAATACTGCGACCATGCGGCTAAGTGGTCACATGTGGTGTGTCACATGTGGAGCAATGGCACCCGGGTACAATTACATTAGTCCTAGTGGCCACTGTTCTCAGTGTTTGTAACCTAAGCCTAGCAGCTACCTGTTACTGCCTTGCCAGAATGACTGATTCACCCGACACTATTAGCTCTCTAAGGATGACTGCTCATCAGTGGTAGTTGTTGTTTTTTTTTTTAAATAGTAAGGGGCTGGAGGTATACTGTCTGTACTCTAAATAATTAGCTTTCTGTAGGTCAGGTTGGATATATAGGATCTACATCATCAAGCCACCACCTCATTGTGAAATCATCAGTACCCGGCTTATGGCCTTTCATACACAATAGATACTTACAGATGTAATCGGCCGAAAACAGGAGTTCTATGGCTCGATAATACATGGGCATGCTGCCGGTCCATTTGCCTTGCTTAACTAGTGCAGTTAGGTTAAGAGTTGGACTCTAGTTCTGGTGCTGTTACTCTACCCACAGTCGCTATCTTTAAATCACGAGCATGCTGCCAACCCTCATTATGGTCAGGCATAGGCTTCGTTACAGGTGTGGGGTGCATAGCCGGCTCCCACTCTTCTTATTCTAACCTTCATGCAACAATTTATGATCATCATTGTCCATTGCATATTAGTAACTATCTGCAGTATTTAGTAATGGATCTGCAGTATTTAGTAATGGCCAGACCCTCTCACGGTATTGCCAAGATTGGCTCTGTCAAAGTGATCAGTTTTCTCGAAAGCATAGAAACTCCTGATCAGTCAGGTGCATGTTGTAATTGAGATTTATGCTGATGTGAGTGTTACATGAGAAGGGAGGTGGAGAAAATAGGGGTTACATGATGAGAGAGATTAGAGAATGAACTAGTGCTGGATGTGTGTTAGGTCTCATAAGCCACACTACACTATGGCCAGTGTGGCATTATATAGAGCATAGGTAGGAGGTTCTAGTGCATATTGTAGTTAGATTTTTACTAGAGGTGTGACAGTCCACCAGGGGCCCTTTAATAGTGTCTATGCAGGACACACTGCCCTTCACGCTATTGATACTGGACTTATTCTCACACTATCATATTCGCTGCCTGTCTCTATTTTCTTACTCTCAGGCTCACTGCCTGTGTATTCTTGCACTATCAGGCTCATGGCCGTCATTCTCAGGCTCGCTGCCTGTCTAGTCTTACGCTATCAGGCTCATATTATCTCACTATCAGGCTTACTGCATGTCTACTCTCACTCGCAGGCTTGCTGTCATCTATTCTCTCACTCTCACTCAGGCTCACTGCCTATCTATTCTCACTCCATCAGGCTCACTGCCTGTCTATTCTCTCACTATCAGGCTAACTGCTTATCTATTCTCTTGCGCTCACTCAGGCTTTCTGCCTATCTATTCTCACTCCATCAGGCTCGCTGCCTATCTATTCTCACTCTCACTCAGGCTTGCTGCCTATCTATTCTCACTCTCATTCAGGCTCGCTGCCTGTCTATTCTCACTCTCACTCAGGCTCGCTGCCTGTCTATTCTCACTCTCACTCAGGCTCGCTGCCTGTCTATTCTCACTCTCACTCAGGCTTGCTGCCTATCTATTCTCACTCTCACTCAGGCTCGCTGCCTATCTATTCTCACTCTCACTCAGGCTTGCTGCCTATATATTCTCATTCTCACTCGCAGGCTCGCTGCCTATCTATTCTCATTCTCACTCAGGCTCGCTGCCTATCTATTCTCACTCTCACTCGCAGGCTCGCTTCCTATCTATTCTCATTCTCACTCAGGCTCGCTGCCTGTCTATTCTCACACTATCAGGCTCGCTGCCTGTCTATCCTCACACTATCAGGCTCGCTGCCTGTCTATCCTCACACTATCAGGCTCACTTTCTATCTATTCTCACACTCATGTTACTGTCTATCTGTTTTCACACCCAATGCTGTTAAAGCATTCTTGCTCTTTAGCTCACCAATGTATTCGTGCGCACTCTCGGGCTCACTGCCTATCAATTCTCATTCTAGCCAGATATCTAGTTTCAACTATCAGGTTCACTACCTATCTCGCACTCAGTGTGCTGCCTTGCCCGCCACAGCCAGACTCACCACCAATGTATTGTCATGCTTGAGTAGTATTTGTTCTTTTTCTTACCCATCCTCACACTCAGACTTGCTGCCAACTAGTTGCACATCGTCATACTCTATCTGTGCACTCTCTCACTGCCATCCGATCTTGCACTATCAGACTTACCTACTTAATCTTGCACTGAGGCCCAGGGCCTATCTATTTTTGCATGCACTATCAGGCTTGCTGCCTATGTTTTCTCAAACTTGCTGCCTAGGTATTCTCAGACTCACTTTCTATGTATTCTCAGGTTCGCTGCCTATGTATCTATTCATAGGCTTACTGCCTATCTTGTCTCAGGCTCACTACCTATGTATTCTCAGGCTTGCTGTGTATCTAGTCTCAGGCTCACTGCCTATGTATTCTCGGGCTCACTGCCTAGGTATTCTCAGGCTTGCTGCCTATGTATTCTCGGGCTCACTGCCAATCTAGTCACAGGCTCACTGCCAATGTATTCTCAGGCTCACTGCCTATGTATTCTTAGACTCACTGCCTATGTATTCTCAGGTTCACTGCCTATCTATTCTCAGGCTCACTACCTATGTATTCTCAGGCTCACTGCCTATGTATTCTCAGGCTCACTGCCTATGTATTCTCAGGCTCACTGCCTATGTATTCTCAGGCTCACTGCCTATGTATTCTCAGGCTCACTGCCTATGTATTCTCAGGCTCACTGCCTATGTATTCTTAGACTCACTGCCTATGTATTCTTAGACTCACTGCCCAAATATTCTTAGACTCACTGCCTATGTATTCTCAGGCTCACTGCCTATGTATTCTCAGGCTCGCTGCCTATGTATTCTTAGACTCACTGCCTATGTATTCTTAGACTCACTGCCTATGTATTCTTAGACTCACTGCCCAAATATTCTTAGACTCACTGCCTATGTATTCTCAGGCTCACTGCCTATGTATTCTCCGGCTCACTGCCCAAATATTCTTAGACTCACTGCCTATGTATTCTCAGGCTCACTGCCTATGTATTCTCAGGCTCACTGCCTATGTATTCTAGGGCTCACTGATGTATTCTCAGACTCACTGCCTATCTGTTCTCAGGCTCACATATGCATCTGCATGGCACTCACTCAATTACCCCGTCACGTGATCAGGACATGTTCCTTCTCACTTGTGTCTGTTGCTGCCTCCACCAGGCACACCGACTGTTACTATTAATAGCTAATGCCAACTTTTGAAGTTCCATGTGAATAGGGATGTGGAGCAGATAATGCAACAGGGGAGGGATATTCTTAGTAGTTGTAATGCACAATACTTTCACACAACTGACATACCTACGCAAGACTTAACCTTCGTGGTTAGTCTAGTGGACAATGAATTTTCAAGTAAATACTGTTGCATACGGCTTATAACTGACAAATAGCGTATTAACTTACCACCGCCACTAATTCAAATAGAAATGGAGCTCCCACAAGTTTTTGAGTTTTAACTGCACCCGCAATAGAATTCAAATTGGTAATAATTCGCTTTCTAGGGTGATACTGGTAATGACCTAAACCGGAGAATTCCTTTTAGTGAAGTTTGGGATGGGGTCGAACACCGAGCGAACACAAAAATATGCGAGGGTCAAAGTACAAATGACATACGTACGTCCACACATAATTACAAACAAACATCCCCGATTTTCAATTGTGTTACCCCTGAGAGTGTCTCACTCGCATTTATAGGAGTAAATCTTGGAGTCACAAGCCACTTGACTATGGCAAGAGTGGTGTAGAGAGGAGTTATGGTACTGTTAGCATGTGAGGTTAGATTCTCCACCCGGTAGTGGTGTGACAGTCAGACAGACCACCTTAACGTAGCTGTCCAGGGCAGGCTGCCCTTCATTCAACATCTAATACTACTGCGTACTGCCCCTCACTGCTGTTAGGGCTAGCAGCCCTTCAGCTAATCACTAAGTGTGATACGTACACTCTGCCCTTGCTCAGGTCTTCTTACCTGGGCATGTGGTCACTCACTTATTAACGACTGCTGGGGGCACTCTCCTTACTCGACAACCACTACCCAGGTTGTGTTCCTGGAGTCTACTTAGACTCCAGTGTGCAGTGAAAGCAGGTGAGATGGGAGTGTACAGGACTCACCAGTCCTGGTTTACTGAAGCTGTGCCCACTCGGGTTACCTGAGACAGACATGGTGGCTGGAGTCATCCAGGTACCAGGCGCTGATCACAGCTCCAAGGTCAGTGGCACCACTCCCTTCTCCGAGGAACCAATACGTAGTTATTGGATGGCCACACCATCCCAAAGCCAGTGAGAGGGAGAAAGTTGGGGGTCAAGGGTAGTTCAGCAGTACTCTTGTCATAATGCTCAGTTCTCAATGTGTATGCTTGTCTGTACTTACTTTCACAGGTATACAGCCTACTACCATTGGTAAGAGAGCTGCCAACCCCCTTTCCTAACCTATCACTTATAGCCTTGGGATAGGCCACCTCCTGCAGCCCTTTGGGGGGACTCCGGCAATGCAGGGCAATTAACGCTAATTGCCACTGACCTGCCGAGTCTCTCACCCCCAAGGCCACACAGGGGGGTGGGTCCAGGGTCATACCACTGCCTCATGCACAAGGAACATGCGCAGACATGACCACGGGCTCACATCAGCACAGACTGCCAATGTGTAGTTTAGGAGGATGACACCAGGCAACCATACCAATAAGGTGAATCAGTTCTTTTGTTAGTTAGTGGGAGAATGTGTGCATCAAAATATGAAAGAGACCATCAACTATTTTGTTTACTTTGCCATTCATGAATCTTGAGCTGATGGAAGCAAAATTCCACCATGTGTTAAAAATGTTACTGCAAACATGTCTTTCAATATGCATGCTTGTATCTACATCAGCAAGGCCAATCTTTCTAGCACATTGCCCATTTTGTGAAATAACATGTAATGTACGTGTATTACATTGTTGAGCAACAAAGTTACGTATTACAAGTGCAACATATGTAGTATTCTTTGAAATATTTATGTAAAGATGGTTCTGATGTTTCGTACTGCTTAGAAAAGTTTAGTAGAATCTTTTGCAATCTATCTTGATTTTGCTCTCTGTTAAATTCTCAGGATTAAGCAAAACTATCTCAAATTGCAAGAAATTATTTGCTCACATAATTACGACGTGACGATAGGGGGGCTTTTTCCACAACAGTTAGTACCCTATGTGAAGCCAACAGCTTTATGTTTTCTCAAACTTTCATGTTTTCTCTGACTGCCAGAACAACTATAACATTACACTTTATTTCATCATTAGTATTCACGCATGCTCATTTGTTCTTATTTTCGTGTACCGTCGTGCATCGTCGATGATTTGTTTTTTGTTTATATTTATCACCTCAACACTGTCATTGACTGTTCTTAACTGGAACTCTGACGTTACCATACCCACTAGTGGGTCTTCATTGCACTATAGTTACTCTGTTTCTGCTTAGTGCAGTGCGTGTATGCCAGGATCAATGTGATTTCTCGCATGAACACCTGCAAACCACAAAAAAAAAACTTGCCCTTTGAGCCCACCCATACCGAATCATCTTCCTACACCACTGTTTGCATTTGCTCTTACATTTACTACTTTTACATTGTTTGTAACAAAAGGAGTCCATCTGAATGCTTTCTGACTGGCAAGCAACACCCCTTTTTTGTAATTAGAGCAAGTTTAGTAAAGCCATCCAACATTTTGATGCCATTTGTACAGGATTCCCCTGATAGATGCGAGCACAATGTTGCAATCATAAGTACTCTCTGTATCACATGCACATACTGTGGCATGTAAAATCATTGAGAAATGATAGTTTAAATTATTACAAATTGTGTATCAGCCCATGAGTAAATTGTAGAGCTTTTGCTGCTATGTCTGTACAAATTAAAGTTTTTGTTGTGGGGCTCATCACACCTGGCTTCCTCGTGTACAAACTCATATATTGTATACACTTACATATACATATGTGTACAGTATATAAAGTGCCATTGTGGTCTCTTTCACTCATCTTAGTAAGAGGTACTTTTCTTGTTTTTTTTTGTTTTTTTACGTTCTTACATTCATAATGTATATTTTAGTTTTCTAATTAAGCATTCCTATAAAGGTTATTATTGAGACCTTTATCGAGTAGAGATAAGCAGTGTAACATCAACTGCTGTACTGTATTGTAGTGAAAACAGCATTGTGTTCCTGAAAGGAACACCAAAATTTGGTAACATGTGATTACTTTCCCTTCTTTGTTACAGGTTGGAGATGAAAGAGTGTCCAAGGAATTGCTGTGGACGTTTCCAGTGACAATTCAATCCTTGTTTGAAGGAAAATCTACTGGAGTATTGAGGACAATTTAACCTATCACTGACACTGTCATAATCCAATTCTTTAAAAGCTTCTTCATACTGGAAATTTACAGTATTTTATTTTTATGGAATAGTTCATTAGTATTTTGTCAATGGCATTGGGAATGTTATACTAGCTTACGAGAAGTCTGCATTAATTTCAGAATAAAATTGACTAACTAACATAGTACTCACGGTTCCTTCAGTTAGTGACCTCTTAGTGCTGCCTTGAGTCGTCACGTTGATCGTACTGAAGTTGTATTTAACTAGTAATACAATGCTATGATTTATTCTAACAAAATTGGAGAAACATTCTATGAACAAATATGGGTGGGGAAGGGAGGGGGGGAGAGGAGATGCGGAGGAGGCGAGTGAGATACATGGACCCAGGAAAAGTACTTATATGCTCTCTCACTGTCGCTACTAGATACATACACATGTAGATTGCTCCATGAACTTTATGGAGTTGTGGTCTGTCGACTTAAGAATATGTGTCACACAGTATAACATTAGCTTCAACTTTTAGAATAAGCAGTCACGTCCAAAATTGAAGCCACACCCTTTGATTGTTGTGTGAACAAGTAGCTATTATTATTAAAAAACTACAGTTGCAAAATATTGATGTGTACCCACAGCTATTTTTCCAAGTGATCATGTACTTCAGCATGATTGAGGTGGGTCTGTTGGCTCAGAAATGGTCAGCCCAGCAGAAATGGTCAGCCCCGCAGCAATGGTCAGCCACGCAGAGATGGTCAGCCGGTCAGCCCCGTCAGTCCCGCCAGTCCCGCAGCAATGGGGGTCAATGGTCGTCCATTTGCGCATGCGCGAGTGCTTAAGGTTCAAAGTTTGTTTGATTGGCCGCGCTCTATAGGTCAAAGGTGAGGGTCAGCCGTTCTGCACATAACGTCGTCCTTTAACAACCAGTTGCTTTCCCGCCATTAATTTATGCCGACTCATCATAAAATTCTCTTCATTATTATTATTATTATTTTTTTTTAAATAACTCGTTCTTTTGTCATGTAAGATCGATACATAAAACTGCGTGAAAAAGACTGGTAAATTTTGTTGGAGATAAAACTAATAATATTATTTGTTGATAAACTCTCTTAGTCGCTGTCAATAATCACGACATCTTTATCTTCATTGTCTGACAAGCATATAAAAGTGCCCAGCCCACTGGGTGCAGGGGGCACATTCACCTGAGCAGTGGCCCCAGAGTCACTGACTGTCTCCACATCTATGTTACTGTCACTACAAGTGCTGGACTCTGTCCCTTCCAGATGCAGCATAGTCCTTGTCTTACCGGTGCTGCTTACCACTGCTTCACGCTGGTTCAGCTTAGCCTTCTTTACTGGAGGACCAATATCCTCGTCCGACAGTCCTCCCACATCAATCTCTGCATCATCTGCACTACCTAATGCCTCGCCTTCCACATCTGTGCCCGTGTCTCCCATCTCCTCTACATCAACACCACCATTTTCTTCCTCTGCATCCTCATCCTCTCCCTTTTCCTCCTCATCCTCATCTCCATAATCTTCACCTTCCAAATCTGCAGCAACATCCTCCACTTCCGGTACCTCTTCCTCCTCTTCTTCTTCATCAGACGTGCTGGTGGCACCCTCCTGGGGCGTGGCCTCACCTCCAACTCTGTCTCCTTCCTGCTCCTGCTTCACAATAAACTCCTCACACAGTTTCTCCATGTTATCCTTGCCTTCCTGCAAGTTCTTAGTGAGCCTGTCTAGTAACGTGGAGTCTCGAGTGGCGGGATCCTGTTCAACCTTCACCAGGTCGGTCAGATGGGATCCAAAGTGGGCGTGGTAATCCTTAATACGCCTGCTCTTGATAATCTTACCGACTTCCTTGAAAACTCTTCTCGATAGCTCCGCCTTCTCTGATTCGCCAATTCCGAGGGAGTGCTTTGCGTTGCATCTGTCAATCACCTCATAAATATCCATGTGGTCGGGAAACTCGTCTGTCTTGAGAATCCTCTGAACCCTGCGGTTTATCTCTGGGTAGTGAGTGGCGGCATAAGAGCCGTTGTCGTGCACCACCTCTATGGTGGACGGTATCTTCTGCAGCGCACATATCTCCTCCCACGTGTTGAGGAACTTTCTCTTGACATAGTCTTCCTTGAGATATGCACTACAACCTGACGTCATTTCATCCAAACTCACCTCCTCCTCACTCAGCCTACAACACACAAACAACAACAACAACAAAGATGATTAGTTTCACGTCACACTCCTAAATCAATATTTCAGTTACTACAAAGAGCAGTGCATTCTAAAGCAATCAATAAATAGTGGTAGGCCCACTCATCAAAGCATGTAGGTTTACCAGCTTTTAAACATATCCACTGACTAATTATAGCACTTAAAATAGTAGAAGTGGCATTAATCAAATGAGCATGATGTTACAACTTTAATTTGTGCCAAAAACAAACAAACAAACAATAGCTAAAAGTATTGAAAAATAGAATTAGCTGCACTAACTACAACTTAATCAGTGCATAGTCATGTACTACAATCTATGACTAGAGAGTATCTTACTC
>WLWD01002000.1_pt1 | contig 42837 bp, 31 predicted proteins | sample 6712731 | NCBI WGS metagenome assembly WLWD01 (sample SAMN12718690, study PRJNA576275) | sponge metagenome | isolation source: marine sponge | host: Mycale hentscheli | place: New Zealand: South Island, Marlborough, Capsize Point | collected 2014-11-01 | reverse complement strand
GGTGGCAGCTTAACAGTTGCACCAGTGAGAGGCGATCCTTCAGCGAATCCGTTCCTGATTGCGAGTAACCCCACATCTGGCGGCAGCGGTGGCCACAATACGTTGTGACAACTCTTCAAACTCTTCCAAACCAGTGGAATACGTTCCCACCCTCGTCTGTTTCCGTCTTCGTCGTCTTACTCGGCTGGACTGAACGTTTGTTGTTGTATCTCTTTACGTTTCATAGTGTTTATCCGTCTGTAAAAGTCTCAAGTTCATTTGTTTCTAATTTTAGTCTCCTCTTGTATCAGTTTATCATCCTTATCGTCTCTGTTTGTGTATTTTCACAGGTCTGTAGCGTCTCGGTAGTCCTGATAGTGCCGAAGATGCCCGGGAATCGTGGAAAAGATGTTAAAAAGGTCCAGTCAGACCGTCCATTCCGTCCGTCCCATACGTACGTCCCAGAACCTCACTCGCCTCGTTCGTTACGTGACGTACCAGCTACGATGTACGAGGAGTACGACAGCACCGTCGGGACGCCCGCCGTACAGGAGCGTAACCGGCTGTTGGCGGAAGAGGAGAGGCTCCTGGACCAGGAGTGCCGCCAGCTTCGCCTCAACGATGATAATGAGGAGAGTGACGAAGCTTACGCACGAGACGCAGCTGCTCGACGCGCTCGTCTCACGGTTTCAACAGATCAGTCTGTCCAAAGTGGATACTTGGGAGTTGACCAATCCACTCCCGTCTCCAGTGCCTCCACGGGTACTGTGGGAGTGGCATGTCCGCCTCTCTCCAGCACTCCCGGGGTGGCAGGAAGCACCCTGCCTACCGGTGCACAAGGAGTCAGTAAGGCGCCCGGCTCTTCTGACCAACTGCTCGCCGTCATGCTGCAGATGATGTCGCAACAACAGGAGCAGTCACGTATGATGTTCGCCCAACAGCAGGAGCAGTCCCATAGACATGAGGAACAGTTCCGGGAGGAGCGTGCCGAACGCCTGCGTCGCCAGGAGCGCGACGATGCGCGCCAACAGTCGTTTCTTGACGCGCTACAAACAAGTAGAGACAGTGAAGTGGAGTCCAGGCGGGAGACTGACCGCCGCTCCGAGAAGAAAGATCTTAAGTCGGACCTCCTTAAAGGTCTGGGGAACTATAAGGAGGGTTCCCACCTTGTAAGCTATATCACAAAATTTGAGAGTGTGATGTCTGCTTGCTCCATTGACAGAGAAACGTGGATCGAGAGATTGTCGGCGAATATGCCTGACACACTGAGTGCAAAGGTGTCGTCCCTGCGCAGTGAAGGTGCCACCTACGATGAAGTCAAAGAGTACCTCCTTCGTGCCGTTGGCGAAACCAATATGTCATACGGTTTTAAGTTGTTCGACCCTAACTACGACAAACTAAAGTCCCTTGGTCCAACCCAGTTTTCTGAGTATGTCAGCCGTATGCTCGACGGTGTCCTTCATGGTGCTTCCAACTATGACGAGTACAAGACGCAAATTGGACTGGCATTCACCAGACAAGTCTTCCCCCACGATGGCCGTGCGTTCCTTCGTTCTCGTACCATCAAGACCTGGCGTGACCTCGCCTCAGCACAAGAGGAGTGGATTTCGTCTCGCCAGGATGGCAACTTTTACAGGCCTAGGGTGAGTGGTGGCTCTGGTGTGAGCGGTAGTGGGGGTGGTAACAGTCAGTCTAGTCATTCTAAGTCTAATGTGTCCCGTAACAAGTCTAGTCAGTCTGCCAATGATAGTGGCAATAGTTCCGGTAGTAGTGGCCCCGTAGTTTGCTATAATTGCAAAGAGGAAGGTCACAGAGCCTTTGAGTGCCCAACTAATGAGGGTAAGAAGCGTAAAGTCATTTGTCATGCATGCAAGAAAGAAGGGCATTACGCCCCTGATTGCAAAGAGAAGAAAACCACTGGTAAAGGTAGTACACCCAAGTTATCCCAGTTGTGGGCGGGTAAAGTTTCGTCTAGGAACACAGTTACAGGTAGTGTCAATGGGCAACCATGTGAAATACTCATTGACTCGGGGGCAGATGTTGCCCTGGTCCCTCGTTGTTTGATAGGCCACGACGTAGTTGAAGGTGGCGTGATTAAGGCATCTGGTTTCTTTGGCGGTGCCGATAGTTTTTCTAGTACACAAGTAGTCTTCCACATTGCAGGTCGTGACATTACCGAGCTTGCAGTGATTGACGAAATTAGTCAGGAAAGTTTGTGTCTTATCCCGTTTCACTTAGATAACAGTGACGAGTGTCAGTTATTTAGCAAAGCCATTAGGGAAAGTAGAGTGAAAAGTGGGAATGTGAGTAGTGACGATACCGTTCCTAGTGTGCCTGCTCCTGAGCCTAGTGTGCCTGCTCCTGAGCCTAGTGTGAATGTGTTGACCAGGGCGGGCGCACGTGAGGAGCGTTTGCTTGACACTAATGAAGTTGAAGTTCATAATGATGTGGTCGGTAGTGTGGCAGAGGTGACAGTTGATGAGGTGTCGTCCACAGCCGATCTTGGGGAGACCCTTGTTGAGCTTTCTTTGGGTGTTCCGGGGGAGGCAGGTGTCAGTCAAGCGAGTGAGTGTGTGGATGAGGAGTCTGTGGTTGATGGTGTTGTGAATGTGTCTAGTCAAAGTTCCGATAGTGTTCCCAATGTTTCTAGTCCTAGTTCTGCTAGTGAGTCTTGTTCACCTAACCTGTTCGATGAGTTGAGTGAGTGCCCGGATGCAATTGATGCTGCTTCAGCCGAGTTGATTAAGGTAGTGGGTGACAGTCCAACTAGTAACTCAGGTGTTGACTTTAAGTGTGCAGTCAGAAGTGATAATAGTATTAACACCTGGCGCTCTCTGGCCGACAGAGGCGAGAGAGGCTTCAAATGGAGAGATGGTCTTCTAATCAAAGAGATGCTTGTTGATTGGGAGGAACGTTGTCAAGTTATTGTAGTCCCCAAGTTGTTCCGTGATAAGTTGCTTGTTCTGGCCCACGACAAGTGCGGTCATTTGAGTTCTGACAAGGTTAATAAGATGTTAGAGAAAAGGTTTCTGTGGCCTGGTATGTCTAAAGATGTTTCTGAGTACTGTCGGGGGTGTGGTACCTGCCAGCTCAAGTCCAAGTTTCGCCCGAGGAAGGCTCCGGCTGTCGAGCGCCCTGTGCTTTCGGAGCCTTTCGAAAGCGTTGCTGTGGACTTGGTGGGGCCACTCCCCAAGGGTAAGGGTGGAGCTAGGTACCTCCTAACTTACGTATGCATGGCCACTAGGTGGCCTGAGGCCATCCCCCTCAGGTCTATTACTGCCAGGTCCGTGGCAGATGGTCTCCTGGAGATTTTTTCCCGTACTGGCATCCCTGAGAAGATTCTCACTGACCAGGGAAGCCAGTTTATGGGCAAGGTTATGTCTAGTCTCTGTGAGTTGTTAGGCATCGATCGTGTCCGGACTTCTCCCTATCACCCGCAGTCAAACGGTGTGGTAGAGAGAATGCACGGCACGCTCAAGTCCGTGTTGGGGAAGAGCATGTCAAGTGAGAAAGACTGGGTTGCTTTTGTCCCCTTGTGTTTGTTCGTCTTGAGGCAGATGCCTCATGCGGACACAGGGTTGAGTCCCTTCGACCTGATCTATGGTTTTAAGGTGCGGACTCCCCTGGATGTTCTTTATTCTTGTCTTAGTGAGAATCACCTCAATGGTTCTGGTACTAGTTACTGTGACTGGGTTTCCCAGCTTGCAGAACGTTTGGACATGGTCAGAGACCAGGCAGCCTTGAAAGAGGCGGTGGCCAAAGCAGGCCGTATGTCTTACCTCAACCAGGGTACCAAGCTCAGAAGCTTCTCGGTGAATGAACAAGTTCTATACCGTGTTCCCGGGAGAACTTCCAAGTTGTCCGACTCCTGGGAAGGTCCCTTTGTGGTTACTGAGGTAATTGGCAAGGTTAATTACCGGATTGCCAAACCTGGTGCGACCAGACACAATCGTGTTGTCCACGTCAATTCTCTCAGGAAGTTTGTTGACCAGTACTCCATTAACCGTCTAGATGTTGTTGTTGATGACAGTGAACCTGAGAGTATTAAGCTAGATGGTGAGTGTGTTGGTTTCCGTCAGTCTGACCTTGATAAGTTGTTTGATAGGTTCAGTGGTCTGTTCTCTAGTGGGGCGGGGCTGACAAAAGTAGTTCAAATGTCCATAGACACGGGGACTGGGGGGCCCATCAGTCAGGCTCCTTACTCGGTCCCTCTCGGCATCCGTGCCAAGGTTAAGGCGGAGTTGGACAGCTTGCTGGAGCAAGGTATCATTGAAAGGTCTTCCAGCAGCTGGTCCTCGCCACTAGTCCCGGTAAGGAAGCCTGATGGGTCCCTTAGGCTCTGTGTTGACTACAGGAAGGTCAACTCAATAACTGTCAAAGAGCCGTATTTCATCCCAACCTTCAGCGAGATGCTGGAGCTGGTGGGGCAGGGGGCAGTCCTCTCGAAAATTGACCTGGCAAAAGGTTTCCATCAGATTGAAGTGTGCCAGGCCGATAGAGAGAAGACTGCCTTCTCGTGCCCGTTTGGCAAGTTCCACTACCGTAGAATGCCATTCGGGCTTACGAACGCCCCATCAGTGTTCCAGCGTACCATGGATGTTGTATTAGCTGAGTTTAGGTCGTGTAGCAGAGTTTACATAGATGATATCTTGGTTGTGTCTAACTCTTGGGATGAACACATGTCTGATTTAGAGAAGGTCTTTAGTGCATTGTCTGAGGCGGGTCTTAAGTGCAAATTAAGCAAGTGTGAATTTGGTAAAGCTAAGTTAGAGTTCCTTGGTCACTGGATTGGGGGCGGTGTCGTTTCCGTCCCTGAGGCCAGAGTAACTGCTGTCAGGAACCACCCCCGCCCTCACACCAGACGTCAACTCAGGTCATTCCTGGGTCTGTTATCCTATTTTCGTCAATTCATCAAGTCGTTTCACAAGTTCTCGTCCATCCTCACTCCTCACACGTCCGGCCCACCATCGGAGGCACTGTCATGGACAGGGGAGATGCTACAGGCCTTTGAGGGCCTCCGTGTAAGTTTATGTGATAAAGTCGTTTTGTGTGTACCGTGTGTCAGTGATGTTTTCCGTCTTGAAACGGATGCCTGTTGCTCTGGAGTTGGTGGTGTGTTAAGTGTTTATAGAGATAGTGTATGGATGCCTGCCGGGTTTTTCAGCCGTCAACTCCATGGAGCGCAAGCCCGCTACTCCGCCCAGGAGCTGGAATGTTTAGCCGTCTGGGAATCTGTCAAACATTTCTCATACTTCCTTTATGGTCGAAAGTTTACTGTCCTCACCGACCACAAGTCCCTCGTCAACCTCAAGTCTGGCAAACAGAACAACCGCCGTATCCAAGGTTGGGCCCTGAAACTCTCCGAATATGAGTTTGACGTCGAGTACAGGAAAGGAGTTGAGAATGGCGCTGCTGACTGTCTCAGCAGGGCGTTCGAGCCCACGTCCGAGTCTCCAAGTGTGTCCACAAGTTCAAGCTCCTCTAAGAAATCGAGCAAGTCAGGGGTCCCGTCGAATGATGAAGTTAGATGTCCGTCCTGATTGACTACTCCTACCTTTTCCGAATGGGGGGAGATGTGGGCATGCCCACATTCGTGATAAACAAACATTCATATTAAACTAATTGTATGTGTTGTGCGTGTATTGGAATATATGTGCGTTTATTCGTTTATTAGAAGTATTGTTGTTTGTGCGTGCAGTTGAGTTCTACGTCATCTCTTTGTTAACACTTTTGTGCTTCATTTCCTTTTATGGTCATTTTCGTAATTTGTTAATTGTGTGGGATCACGTGAGTCCTAAAAGTATTTAAACGGAGGGACTCACGAGATTCAGTAGTAGTTCCTTGCATTCAAAGATTAAATCTAATATCTGAGAATTTGAGTCCTTCGCGGCGCAAGCTACTCTGGTGGCAGCTTAACAGTTGCACCAGTGAGAGGCGATCCTTCAGCGAATCCGTTCCTGATTGCGAGTAACCCCACAAGGCTAAAGTAGAAATAGAAGACAAAAGTTTCTCAAAGTAGGACAAAAATTCAGAAGCAGGAGAGATAGATAAATTAAAAGGGGGGTTCCATGACTCGAGAAGAAGAGCTGAAGATAGGAGAGGTGGGGTAGAAGAAAAGCTCAGATGGTTAAAAAAAAAAAAAAAAGAGAGTAGGAGAGGGAAACTTATGCAACCTTAACCAATGGGTAGAGAATGATAACTGAGCAAGACCCCCTGTGCTACTGCATTCTTACTTTGCAATACATCAAGCGCCACTATGATTATTGACATAGTTAATGTAGATGTTGGAGCGAGCAAGCAAGGACAAATAACACAAAACAGTAAACAATTAATTAGCACTTCATTCATTTGATAACATACATTCACACTTCATTCACACACACTCACACATTATCTTTATGTAAACATCCCCCCCCACCCTAAGACACTCCCTTGGACTGAGCCACAGTATATAGTGGACTGACCCAGCTCAGTCCAGTTCAGTTGTTGTAGCTGCAGTTGTGGATTGAGTCACTCTGCTTCAACTCTTCTAGCCACTAGAGCTGGAACCTTACTTCATTGCAGTGCATCTCTTCTTTGCATAATATTGTAACTACTCGACTTTCTATTCATTTACTTATTGTAGTGTCATCATCTCATTCTTCTTTTCAATATATAAACAAAACTAATCAACTTGGATTGTCTGGGGTGTTGTCTGAGTCCACTCTAGACTACCATATAGGGGAACACTAGTGCAGGAAGCGACATTCCCAGTGCAGTGCTCGGTTCATTCAAGGGCGAGTTGTGTTGCTGATACTGAGTAGCCAGCCGCAATAATTAATTGTGCACAGATGATTCAGTAGATGACTATTAAAATCTTGCTTAATTTAATCTTGTAATTTTTCTAAATGTAAACAAAAATTAAACATAATGGCATACTTGTGCTTATGGAGAATTGCCTAGAAGTCTTGATTAATCACTTAACTTCAGTTCCAGCAATTGATGTAGCTAGCTACTAGGAGAATTTAGTTTAGCAAGATAACTACAATATTTTTCATTTAACTTAAATATGATTTTAGGCTTAGTTAACCAAAACCGCATTCAAGCATCACATGATGGGCATGCATAGCATACATATTTCTCTTTGGTCAACATGAGAGTTAGCTATAATAACAGATTGAGGCTGCCAACACAATACAGTGCATTGATGTAGTAGAGGAAAAGTTTGATAGCTATCATATAATTTTAATAAATAGCCAAAATAAACAGCCAGCAATACAACTATAGGCTCTAGCTAACTACAAGAAAACTGATGTTCAAAACTAATTGTAGGATAAATACACACAGCTAAAAGCTAAACTATACACAATGCTTTAGAGTTCAAGAAAGTTTGCACCAAATTGTCCAATTTAGCATCCTCCGATTTTCTTCCATATTGTAAAGGTTTCATGTGCACAGCCATCATATTTGAGAGCTGGAGGAGGCAAGGACTTTCCAAGGCAGACCCGCTTTTCTGTTAGATGGTAACCTTGAGAAACCCAAACTCTTTGCCTTGCATAATACAAGGAAATGTCATCATCTGAGTTAACTACGGCACCATTACTCTTGCCCTTCACATAAATCCTGAATACCTCTCCCACGCAATTATTCCACTTAGATCTATGACTAAACCCATAATGAATGTTGGGATGGCCTGGGCATCCTTGTTTGTTACACTTATTTCCACCACAGCTCAGCCATTGTTTCGAACGGGGGAAGTATAATCCCACAAAGTCATTAACTCGAACGATCCCACGTCCAGATGCCCTGTAAATTTTATAGACTTCTCCCCAACATCTGTTCCAGTCATTGCCATGCATTTGCATGCCAGGACAATTACTTCGTCCACACACTCCCCCAGCACAGGCTAAGTAGTGGTTCCTCACAAATGTCTGCAGGGCAATGGTGTCTCCTGATTGGATAGGTCCTGATGAAGTATTAACATCAAATAATTCACACCAAAAATAAAAATGACTTTTTTTTTATGTACCTTTACTGTTTTGACTTGTCACAATTTGGTTCTTGTTACGTTTTTTCTCCTCTCTAAAGTAGTCCTCTATTTCCTGTTGATACTGGGCTTTGTCAAGTTCCTCGTACTCCTCAACCTTTTTGTTTTCTCGGCCTTCCTCTTGGTCTTTATGCTCACTGTTAGTATCCACAGTCCAGTCAGTATCATCCTGCTGTTCTCTTTGTTCTTCAACATGAAAGTCATCATCTCCAAGTCGCTGTTCTCTTTGCTCCTCTATAGACATGTCCTCATCATTTTCTGGTAAATCGTTTAGCCTCTCTCTCCTTGGTATAGATTGTGCCAAAGTTGAGGCTAATAGTGCTAAGCCTACTACCCATAAAATCTTCATGCTCATGGTGATGAATTTTTTTTTTTCCCAGGAGGGTCAGTCAAAATGTCGCTATTGTCTTCGTGAACTGCACCTTAGTGCTGGCCATTTTATAAGAAATCGCCAATGTTTAATTTTATGCTGCTATGTGTCAGGAAGACATGTATTAAATACTGGACAGAGCATAAACAATAGTATATGTGGTAATAAATGTTCTCTAAAAATGATTGGAATCTGGACAATGACCGGAAAAAGTTCTCAATACTATACTCCTCCACCACAATTATTTCTAACAAAACCCCACCAAGCATGTTGTGCAAATAATCCAGGTGCAGAGGCAATTCTCAGGCACTAAACCCATGTACATTACTAATCAAAATGACAAGGTGTAAGCTCTTTCCTTCACCAAACTAGATAATAATTATGCAATTTTACAAGACAGGTGTGAAACTAAATGTAAATTGTCACACATATCTCTAATTAATCATCAAATTGCTGACAAGACAAAACCCTCATAACTGTGCTCACATGCAGATTTTGTAATGAAACCCCTTTTAAGATGGATTCTAATGTTTTAGCTACTGAGTGTGTCTGCAAAATTTCATGCTTTTGTCAAGATATTGCGCTATTCTACTATAGTATGTCCAAGTTGAGTTGGCTGCAAGAAAATCTTGAATAACTTTAGAATGGAAGCAGCTACGCATCCGGGGTTTGCACCATTGGAAAGCTCGCGCCGAAGCGGTTACAAATAGTTCCTCAGTATACTCCAAAACTGGAGAGAAAATGCTATTCCAAAACTCAATACAAAAGTCTATGGGACTAGAAGAGAGGGGGAAAGTCTTACAATTGTTTATAGGCTACACATTGTTTGAAAACTTAGGAATAAATGCTATGCTTAAGACTACTCTTAAGCTTAGCATTTTTGTGTTGCAAAGTAAGCATCTAATTAACATTTTGCTTTCAGTATGATTTGGAATCTATACAATGTTATTATTATATATGACAGAAACACAGTTCTTGATACTATGTTATTATCTAAAGTAAGCATCTGGTCTAAAATTATGTGTGCAATATGATTTGAAATCTAGACTATGTTATTATGCAAATGATAGCAATGCAACATCTAATCTGAAATTCAGCCTTCAATATGAATTGGAATCTAAACAATGATATAGTGTTTAAGAATAAACTTAAAACAGGAACATATTGAATATTGTTTCATGGAGACTGTTTATTTCAACAAAACTTTTAAATTATTTTCAAATTCACTAAATTAATAGCATTGCTTTTGAACAAGAGACAGATGGTTTAGAGGATTCAGATCTAAAGAAGAATGAATAACATTATTTGATCTACATAATGTTGAAGTGCTTCTAGAATCTAGTGTTCATTGTGTGTGTGTGTTAGAGAGAGAAAAAGTTTGACATTGTTTACTTCTATGCAAAGTGTCGTGCACCATATCTGAATATGTATTGCTTTTTGAATTGTTTGTTTTGACATTAATGAAGCATAATCTCCACGTTTTAGAAAGGTACTCTCTGGAACTACTTTGCATTCGGTACATGATATTGAGTATAGCCACCTAGACCATTCCAGTCTAAAAAAAATCGCTGAATTTATCCACAACATGGTGATGGAGATGCCGTGTAAATTTAAGTAGCTACTGTGCACTATGAAAAAATCTGCAGCAAGCATCTCACAAAAAAATAAGGCAAGGCACACATTGTCAAAAACAGCAACAATAAAACAACAACAACAAAAAAAAAAAACTTCAGGATGTGACTCAAGCTTTTCCCAACTACACATTGAGACACATCAAACCTCATGATTCCTATGAAAAAATGCATTATCTCAAGTACAGAATATTTGTAACCATGCTGTCGGAGTTGCTACAGTAGATAACTCTTAAAGTGCAGCATAGTTAAGGTATGTAAAATAATAAACTTTACCATTAGCTATAACTTCTTGTATTAATGATAAAATAAAAAAATTCATACATTTCAACTTAGAGGCATTTCCTCAGTGCCTCCGTGATATGATGAAGAATTGAAAAGTGAAAGACCAAAGAGGTAGTGGTTGTAATGATATTATTCCAGTTTTTGTACTCTAGGAATGCAAGGGAAAATGTAGTGCAAACATCAGAGTAAATAGGAGAGTACATACATTTACCCCAAATGACATAGCTAATTAAGTGATGGATGTTACATTGTGGTTGGCTGAAGTGACTAATGGGATTGATTATAAGATTGGGGGAGATCAGTTTAATGTATTATTGGGACACAAATACGATCCCCTTCCCTTCCCCCCCCCCCCCCCCCCCACACACACACACACACACATATGGCAAAATATTTCATGAGCAGGCTAATTTATTTTCATGGAGCCAGAGGCAGAGTGAAAAAAAGCCTGAGAGTGAAGTATCTTGCCATATCACTCTGACAAGTGTAATAAGTGGTTTATTCCACACTAGATATCTTTTAACTGTAGTTAGTACTAGGGTAAGGGTAACTCACAGGTAAAGTTAGTTGTAGGGGCTACCCACACCCCCAGCCTACATTTTAGCAGCTGCTCTAGCCCTGTTGAGCAGGGTATACCAGAAGAAGGTAGCTGTAAAAACCAGAAAATTGAAAAGGTTGGCCCTATTGCTATAACTACAAGGGTAATGAGCTTGAGCAGTACTACCTGAAATATAGTGAGTTATTTCAAGGTCATGTGCCTAAAGATATCATTGTGAAGATATCTTATAGGGTGGAATAACAATAATTTATTCATGCTGATGTACTTTAATGGCGATTAAATAGCCTTTGCTACTTCAGTTGGATCACAAATTTAACTATTGAAAGAGAACAAAATAGGACAGAGTTATATCAAAATATTGCTTGCTCATACAATAATTCATAAATTCATAATTGTGAATAAAAAACCATTCTGAGTATAGGTTCAAAATGTCCATGCAAAACTTGCTACTTGCAAGTGAACATAAGATAAAACAACAACTAGGAAGAAATTGTTAATTTTTTTTGGTCAAAACTAGCCAAACCAGACAAAATAATCAACAAATCATGATATCTTATTAGTAATTATGTGAAGAAGAAAAAATACTGAACTGGAAATGAGCTAATGAAATATTTGGATGAATTAAAAAATTCTGACTGAGCTATGAGTGAAAAGAGATCTCCATCAGAATTTGAAGCAATTCTTTTGTGATTACTGCTTACATTGTTGTGATTTTTAAGTTTCAACTGCTAACAAATAATTTTAGAATGGAGAGATTAATTAGGGACCAAAAGGATGATCCATTTCTAGGCATTTCACCCATAGGGATCACATAACCTATCAATAAAAGTTACAGCTCCGTTGACAATGAAAGATTAGAGGGTTACTTTCAACTTAAAGTCAGAACTAATCAGTGGTGTAGGAAGATGTTTCCATATGGGGGGCTCCAAAGGCTTTTTTTTTGTGGTTAAAATAGTTCATGTGAGAAATCACCTCGTGACATAGTGCCCCAAAATTATTGGGGGGCTCCAGCCCATTTCCTACGCCACTACTAATCATTCCAAAATGAGATAATCAAAGAGTTTGAAAAAAGATAAAATCCTTGTGATACCACTAAGGTTAAAACCAAAGAAATCACCTCGTGAAATAGTGCCCCAAAATTATTGGGGGGCTCCAGCCCATTTCCTACGCCACTACTAATCATTCCAAAATGACATAATCAAAGAGTTTGAAAAAAGATAAAATCCTTGTGATACCACTAAGGTTAAAACCACAAAAAAAGTTCAGAAATCAATACTAAGGATCTACTCTGCAAATCTGCCACAGGGCAAAAGTAGAATTTCAGTCACATATTTAGGAAACTTCATCTTTTCTCCACCTTTCCAGAGGATAGGGCTAAAATGTCCTGACATGCAGAGCATTTAGCCCTCCCAATATCTGAAAGGTGGTGAAAATATGAAATTTCCTAAATACAGACTATAGGAGATTCTGCTTTTTCCCTGTGTGCTTTCATTAGGACTCGGAATCTAAAGCATGTTATTACACATAACATTTTTTTGATACAATCAACAACTCTGTGCTGTTCTTATCAAAAGTAAGATCCACATCTGGAATTTCAATTTCAATGATTAATAAAATGTTATTTAAAATATTATTGCCAACAACGAAACATCAGGTTGAGTTTTAATTAACATAGTATTGGCTGTTAGAACGAGAAAATTTGCTATTAACATTAAAGTGTTTGCAATATATCTTGTTTTTAACATTATGTGTGCATGAGAAAGAGAATTTTTAGAGAGAATTTCAACTATTTGTTTCTTCCTTTTTTGCCCAAATTTTGCAATTCTTACTTTGTTCCTGTATTAGCCACTAGTTACAAGGTCGAATATTTAATTCTAGAGTGAAAATTATTTACGGGCCATAAAATAGGAGTTTGAAGCAAGTGATAAATAAATGTAGACCTGAATATAGCTACCAACTACTGAACTGGAAATGAGTTAATGAAACATTTGGATGAATTAAAAAACTCTGACTGAGCTATGAGTGAAAAGAACTCTCCATCAGAATTTGAAGCAATTCTGTTCTGATTACTGCTTACATAAGTTTCAACTGCCACAAATTATTCTAGAATGGAGAGATTAATCAGGGACCAAGAGGTGATCAATTTCTAGGCATTTCACCCATAACGATCACATAACCTATCAAAAAAAGTTACAGCGCCTTTGACAACGAAAGATTAGAGGGGTTACTTTCATCTTAAAGTCAGAACTAATCAGTGGTGTTGGAAATGTTTCCATATGGGGGGCTCCAAAGGCTATTTTTTGTGGTTAAAATAGTTCGTGTGAGAAATCACCTCGTGACATAGTGCCCCAAATTATTGGGGGGCTTCAGCCCTCGAAGTGCCCCTCCTCTCCTATGCCCGGCTAATCATTCCAAAATGAAAAAGATTAAATCCTTGTGATCCCTCTAAGGTTAAAATCACAATTTTTTTTTCTCCAGAAAACAATACTATAAGGATCTACTCTGCAAATCTGCCACAGGGCAAAAGTAGAATTTCCTGTAGTCACATATTTAAGAAACTTCATCCTTTCTCAACCTTTCCAGTAGAGGATAGGGCTAAATGTCCTGACATGCAGAGTATTCAGCCCTCCCAATACAAAGGAGGTGAAAATATGAAATTTCCAGAATACAGACTATAGGAGATTCTGCTTTTGCCCTGTGTGCCTTCATTAGGACTCAGAATCTAAAGCATGTTATTACACATAACATTTTTTTAATACTATCAGCAACTCTGTGTTGTTCTTATCAAAGTACGCATCTACATCTGGAATTTAAATTTCAATGATTAATAAAATGTTATTTAAAAATACTATTGCCAATAACACAGGAATATTTGTATTATTGCTTCATTGAGACAGCTTATTTCAACATAACTTACATTGTTTTCAATTCATTAGCTAAATGAGTGGCATTATTGTGTCAATAAATGCCAGATGGTTTAGCTAAATGATTTAGATCTAAAGAAGAATGAATAATAATATTATTTGTTGGACCATTATAAACTTTATAAGACCTTATATAAACTTCACCATGGAATCAGGATAAGAAGCTACCTTTTCTGGTTTGCTTATTGAAGAGTATATGTTTACTTCCACTGTGTACACAAAAACCTGCACACACAGAGATAGATACCTTCACTTTAAGTCTCATCATCCTAATTGTGTGAGAGAGGTATTGGGAGATGCTTGTATCAGAGAGCTAGGAGGGTAACTAATATGATTGAAAACATGAAGGAAGAAAAGACACCTACACAAAGTACTTCAAAGTAATATTTACGACAACACAACCATTAGGGCAGGCTCTAAAGAGTTATCTTCTAGAGATCACACAGATACTGAGCAAGAGAAAAGTTTGATTCTTACTATTTCATACATAGCAGGATTGAGTGAGAGTATTCAGAGAGTTTGTAGAGACTTTGATATCAAAACAGCATTTAAGTCGGGTAAGAGACTAAGATCACATCTTACTTAAGTCAAAGATACTACACCCATAACCACCAAGTCATCCATAGTGTATAATTTATCCTGCAGCTGTGGTAAAGCATATAGGTGTAACAACTAGAAGGCTTGAGCAGAGAGTGAAAGAACATCAGGATGCTTGTAAGAGAGGTGATGAGAAGGTTTCAGCCATTGCTGAACATGCTTGGCAACAACATCACCCCATTAAATGGGAAGAGGTAAGAGTTGTAGACAGAGCCACTAAGAATCGTGAGTTAAAGATTGAGGAATCTCTACACACACAGATGATACTTGACAACAATAAGAGACCTAGGTTTAGAGCTTCCAGGATGCTGGCTGTCTATGCTGCATGCAAATCACCCTTCAGGATATAATAAACAGTAAGTGTACCCTCCAGTATAATCCTGCTGTTTTCATTGTGTTATTACAACAGAGAGTTTGACCTCTCTTGACCCCTGAAGAGGACTTCAGCAAGAAGTCGAAACATCAGGTTAAGTTTTAATTAACATAGTATTGGCTGTTAGAACGAGAAAATTTGCTATTAACATTAAAGTGTTTGCAATATCTTGTTTTTAATATTATGTGTGCATGAGAAAGATAATTTTTAGAGAGAATTTCAACTATTTGTTTCTGCATTTTTTGCCCTAATTTGCAATTCTTACTTTGTTCCTGTATTAGCCACTAGTTTTACAAGGTCGAATATTTAATTCTAGATGGAAAATTATTTACTGGCCATAAAATAGGAGTTTGAAGCAAGTGATAAATGTAAACCTGAATGTGAGAATATAGCTACCAAATAATTCCTATTCAAATTACTATTTAAAAGTATTATTATGTGCACTATTTCAAAATATAAAATTGCTTCTTTACATACAAGTTGTCAAAATATTAAAGGAGCAAATCTACATGTTCAAAAAGTGCACTTTCAGCAACTGCTCTTCTAAAGTCAACTTTTGTTGTTGTTGTTTTGCTTCAACTGCTGGCATTATAAAATGACTAGTATGTACAGTGTCTGCAGCATGGTTGCTTCAAGTTTTAGAAGAGCTGCTGGTGGAAGTAAATAATGCACATAGGGTTTCCTGTAGGCAATGATTACAAAACTGAGTTGGACATTGATTTGCTTTCAGCGCACCAGCAGGTCCAAATAATATGTACTGTATTTAAATTGTTCATTAAGTAACTACACTTTCACTTGTATTTTGGCATCCTGGATAGCTCACTCCTCACTTGACTGGACAATTTCCCCATTTTGAGCTCTGTAAAGATGTCATTAAAGTGACACTGCCATGTGTATGTCAAGCTCAAGGTTTACATAGACTATATAATATATAGCTGTGAGATTAGGATCGTGCGGGCTCATAGGTAGGATTTCAAAAAAGAGTGTTATTATAATATAAGGAAAAATTATGGTAAGCTATGCTTATTTATTGGCTACACCTTCTGAAAATTCAATTGTATGACCCTAATTTGGAATAAACATGCTTTTCCAGTCTACATGGTTAAACAATTCACATATTTCATCAGTGTTTAGCATAGTTTATATGAATGAGTGCACTAAAAATGCTACTTTTCATTTCATTTTGAACTAGTAGAAAGCATGTACATAACCGCCAATGTCAATGAACATGAAATGATGGGTGCATCTGTAAATTGTCTAATCAGCCCCCTCTAATGCAGCTGCATCATTTTTTACAGTGATATAAAACAATTTGACTGTAAACAGGAAGAAAAAGTAATGCCTTTTGGTAATGATGCTATAGCTACAGATGAGAAAACTTTTTTATATGAAATCACTGGTGTCCCCAAAACCCCTCCCTTGCCCCCTCCCCCCTTTTCTTTCCCCCTCCCTTCCACCCTATCCCTTTCACCCCATCCTACGGGCCTGTTTGTATATGGTGCTCCAATAGCTTAGACTATTTACTTTCAATATGTAATATGTCTGGTAAAGTATGTGTGATCTCTTGGTTGGTAAAGTATGTGTGATCTCTTGGTTGGTAAAGTATGTGCGATCTCTTGGTTGGTAAAGTATGTGTGATCTCTTGGTTGGTAAAGATGTGTGATCTCTTGGTAGGCAAAGTATGTGTGATCTCTTAGTTTGTAAAGTATTTGTGATCCCTTGATTGGTAAAGTATGTGTGATCTCTTGGTTGGTAAAGTATGTGCGATCTCTTGGTTGGTAAAGTATGTGCGATCTCTTGGTTGGTAAAGTATGTGTGATCTCTTGGTTGGTAAAGATGTGTGATCTCTTGGTAGGCAAAGTATGTGTGATCTCTTAGTTTGTAAAGTATTTGTGATCCCTTGATTGGTAAAGTATGTGTGATCCCTTGGTTTGTAAAGATCTGTGATCTCTTGGTATTTAAAGATCTGTGATCTCTTTGTTGGTAAAGTATCTGTGATCTCTTGGTATGTAAAGATCTGTGATCTCTTGGTTAATAAAGATCTGTGATCTCTTGGTTGGTAAAGTATGTGTGATCTCTTGGTTGGTAAAGTATGTGCAATCTCTTGGTTAGTTAAATATATATGCTCTATTGGTTGGTAAAGATCTGTGATTTCTTTGATGGTAAAGATTTGTGATCTCTTGGTTGGTAAAGTATGTGTGATCTCTTGTTTGGTAAAGTATGTGCGATCTCTTGGTTGGTAAAGATGTGTGATTACTTGGTTGGTCACGTAAATCAGTTATGCACTGGTCATCATCATAAATATTCCAATCATCTCAAACATAACTAACCAGAACTAAAACAAAGGGACAACATACCTTTAAAAATTGAGGCTTACTTCTTACTTATAGGGCTTACAAGTAGTCACTAGCATAAGTGTGTGCAAACACATACCCTATGCCACCTCCTCCAAAAAAATAATGATAAACTTTAACCCCCAAAATCGGGTCCATCTTCCCCATAGCATACGGTAGTCCAGTTATTCTGACATACGTGTCATGTGCATCTTTACTCACCAACCGTATATCAATACAAACCATTGCACACAACTGGAGACAAGACAGCAATGCAATAACAATAAAGTAACATAATGGTTGTTGGAGGGGGCGTAACTTCCTCCGAACCGATTGGTGGGTGTGGCGTAGATGTTATTATCGCCCAAAGGACCAGGAGTTCTGTGGCCTATTGGCGCCAAGTGAATCAACCTCGCAACCGCTGGCTTTCGCTTGCAGTCTTGAAGCCGCACCCGCAAAGAGCGCACTCTATAACTTGGTTAGGGCTATAGTATAAGTATCACAGAACACGCCTTGCGGTCTAATTACGTTATTTAAGTAGTGAGGCACGGTGATATAAAGACGGTAGGTTGACCGAGCTATGAATATAATTATGTGTATGGAAATGATCGTTACAGGTAGTGTGTGTGCATGACTGAGTTCGCTGTGGAGGAGAGAACCTGCCGTGAAGAAGGGTGGCGCAGCCAGCCTGCATCCTCAGGAAGAGTCTCCGTGTGAAGGTCTTGATGGCGCCTGAACAATGGTCCTCATAAATGATCATAACAATGAGCAGGATGAAACTTGGAAAACTGAAAAATTAGTTTATACAATCCCTAGTAACATTTTTTGGTTTTGATAAACACAGGTAACACAACCATGGCTAGCAATATAATAATAATGTATTATAACTAAATATAGTTACTATCAATTTTTTCTCTTGTAATTTGTTTCTTGGCTCCAATTGCATTCAATCTGATGCAATTGGAGGTTAACTGGAATAGTATATAGACCTGTAGCAAAGGCTTAAAAAAATATTCACCTGGCATATTAAAAAATCTGAATTATTACAATTCAATTTTGGTTTGGTTATCTAGCACAAATTTCAACAAAAGGAACTTTACTAACACTTGAAGTAACCATCATTATTGGCTGATCAACACAACCCATGCATACTGCAATATCCTCATCATCATAACACGCACACACACACACACACACACACAGAGTTCTATGTCCTTAGATCATAATTGTAATTAAATACATTTTGATAGCAAACTGAAATTTAAACTTTAATGGGTCATGCTGATTGCAGATCATATTTGTGCATACAAAAATAGCCTCAAATAAATTTTATCCCATACATACCTGGGTACACCTGTCACATCTCACTTCAATGAAATGTGTGTATGTGGAGAAATGTAGTTACAGCAACTTCATTGAACTCAATTACAGCTGCTCAGGTTTTCCAGGTACAACCACCAGGTCTAACCACACACAACCACATACATAAAGCTCAGACTGAACTTTGCAACACATGTACACACACTGCAACCAATGCAAAGATCAGCTCAGTCTCCTTTGAAGGTGTAAAAAAAAATTAGTGAACCAAAAATAAAACATAACATGGTAACAGCCTCCTCAATTTATGGAATAAGTGTTTGTTTACTTTAAGTCCAAACTAACTAAATATCTTGTTTCTCAACAGCATCTGCCTGGGTGATGCAGCCACTGCTTCAAAATTTATTATGCTGGTCACACCCACCGCTTTAGTAGTTTGTGTAGTTGGTGTGGCCCTATTCTCAGTCATAATGAGATTGTGGTTTTTAACTGCTAATATACAGTGGCAAGTGAGTATGATAGAAAGATAACTTAAAATGATGATGATGCCAATTTGTATCAAAGATAAACATATAAAAAATAACTTGTTTCAATTTACACCATAATATAGTACACCAACAAGCCAGCTATAAAACATCTGTTTCACTAATAAAGACATGTGAAAAATTACATTAAAGAGGCTTTGGTATTCAATGTCAGGCATCAAAAAGAAGGTGAGTGGTTACAACTTGTGAAAAATACAAGTAATTATCCATATAAAAAATAGCAGAGACTTATACATCATAAGTTAAATTTGTACCCCTACGTATAATTAATGCATGAACACCTGTTCAAACTACTGCAGTCTTTACAGTTTCACCTGATGTCAGTCCACTATATAGTTAAATAATTTTTAATAAACATTTACCAGAGGGTTTGCAACATTATAAAAGTAAAAAGTAAACATTTCAAGTTATGTAATACGAAATCGGAAAATAAAAAAATTCCAGAAGTCTATAAAACAGGCTCCCATACTTACAGCAACTTGCAAGAGGTTTTTCTTCTTTTTCTTTCTTTACTTGTAGCAGACTCAAGGTAGAATGTTCTTTGGCAAAAAATAATAATAATAATAAAATAATAGTTGTTCTTATTACTGTTGTTTAACAGGCTAGTCACTATTTTATTCACAGTATAAAGTACATCATCAAATTTGTTGTGAACTTGATTTTACAGTTAGCTAATTTGTACCTGTTTGGGCTCCTCCACACCTATTCACCAATTAGCCACTTATCACCTGTACACTCTACCCACCATCTCTTTCATAACAATTCAAGCAACACCATCCTACCTGAATTACTTAGTTCATATAACATTTACCCACACAAACACACATATCTGTAACATTATGACTCCTATGTCAACACACTTGTTGTAAGGCCATTCATTGGTGGCCCATGCATCTCTCACATATTCTGTATCCATAGTACTTGGTTCAGTTAGTTGCTGTATCATACTCATTTCTCATACTACTCTGCTTGCTTCTTCCTACTTAAGGATAAATGTTAAATAATTAGTATATCGATTCTGAACTGATCTATTTAGCATAGTTTCTAAGTAGAGGCATATTCAGGCTTTACAACCCTGAACAGAAGCAAAACTATAATACTACCCCCACTGTTCAGTACGTGATCAAGAAAAAGCTTTAGAAATGTAAAATAGATTATGTTATTTAGCATCCTTAGTTCTACTATAAACGAGACCATACACAGGATACATGTAGAAAATATTAAGTTATATGCAACTAGAAAATTAAACATACTAATCTTAGCTACATTACCAACACCAAAAGAAAGCTCAGGTTAAAATATTTGGTGACCGAATCACCAAATCTTATTATAATGATACAACTAAGTAACCCAACGCAACATATAAAAAACATTTCCATACAGTCAGTCACTAGTCTCATAAGAGCTAGCGTACACGCAGTTTTACTCACCATGAAATAAACTCTAACCTTAGCATACGCTTCTCTAGTCTCTTTCTCTCCCGTGCCCCAGCAAATTCCATCGGCACAGTCAAAAGCTATCTTTTGGGAATTCTAACGTAGTGCAGAGGTCCTTCAGGTACTGTTGGTTAGAGAAGTGGCCATTTCAGCACTATAAGGAGTCAACTGATGTAGTTTTTTTTGCCACACATGCTTAAAACTTTTATAGAAAAAAAAAAGACTGCCACAAAAGCAGACGAAGTTCAGGGAAATCTTCCAGAACGGTTGATATTGGCCATTTATTCCCTGCAAAAGACATTGCCACAACAACCACGAAAGATGGACACCAGAAGACAAAACATGCCACACCCCTTTTTATAAAAATATTGGTGCAGCCATGGTCACTTGGCCACACCCATTCCAATGCCGCTGGTTATTATCTGTTGAGTTTGAGATAATTAATTGACTAAGGAGTACATAATATGCAATAAAAGAACCAATTGACATAATATACTACAATACACACATCAAGCAGTGGTCTGCTATGGACTATGACTTTGACCATTAATGGAATCCACATATAACAAAAAAATGTACTGACTGAATACAATCTAGAATTAGAAACTGCTGCTCAATACTGATAGTAAATCTATAATAAAACGGATTGTTTAAATAACAATTCAGTTCATTTATTCATATTCCTTCTCCAAACTGCTAGCACTAAAATAGTAACTTGAATACTCTAATAGAAATGTAACCAGAGCAATTCCAAGGACTGGAAGAAGTGCCACTACAAATGTAATCCCATAAAAAACACTCATAAGAGGTAACTTTGTAGTACTAGTGTTTTCCAGAATGTCAATCCCACAAACACAGACTCCAAAACAAGCCAACAGAAGCGAGTGGATGGCCCACTGGTATGACAAATTCTTAAAAATTTTTCGAAATGGATCAATAATGATGATGATGGTGGCAGTGATCACTGAGACTATGCTTGCAATTGGAAAGAATGAAGCAGTTAATGTGCATGCATAAATTATAAATACGACTAAACGTATTAGAAAAGGTAACACTGACATGTAGCGATAATCTCGACTCCCTGGGTCTGTTCCGTCTATATAACAACCTTGGAAAGAATCAACAAAAGTATTTAAAAATAGTATACAGCGGCTTGGAAGTTTACTTAAGAATTTTTGAACAAATCCAATAGGATAGAGGAGCAATAGAAAAGTAGGAAGAAAAACTAGTGCTAATAGAAGTACAATTGCCAAAATAGCATATGGAAGATGCTTTGGTCCAAAATATTGTATTGTAGCATCGTAGTACAACTGTCTTGAGTGTGTCACATTCAATAGAGAGTTGATTTGATAGACATCTACTGGAGTCAGAATATCAATGCATATAGCTAGTAGCTTTACATTGGACAACAGGATGAATGTAGCAAACGAGTCTATAGTAGATGTTCTGATGTTCCAGTTCTTTTTAAAACAAGAGAAAAATGTAAGAAAAGGTTTCAATAATGTTTTCAATGGTGTTGTATTTTTATCATGCAGATCAAAAAGTAAGTTAAAGTTATGAGGAACAAGGGATAAATGGCAATCACAAAGTCCAGTGAGAGTGTTGTGAGAGTATCAGTTTCGAGACATATTCCGCTGTTAAATGAACGAAAAAAATCTAAATTCCAGATTCCATATATGGAACCAAAAGCCCTAATTATGTATCCCATGTTGTGTTTATTATGTCTATTTATAGCCAGTGCTCTAAGTAACATAGGAGTAGAAATAATTTGGCTGTATAAAACAAATCCAAAAATCGTTGATGAAACTACATTGATTTGTAGGAGTAGGAGTATGAAATAAAACAACGTAAGAGGTAAAAATGCTTGTAGCAAGTATATCCAGATATTTCTACTGCCATTGCTACACTCTACACATTTCATGTCAATGGAATAGGCCGGTGGATAGGAGCCATTAGAACATGCACCACACAGAGTTCCTCTTCTTCCAAAGTAACCACATGATGCATTAATCCAATCAGAGATGTTAGTTCCAATGTAATTAAATCCAACAGGCAAATTATTTCTTTTGGAATTGAGATGTTTACTACATCCATAGATGTCCAACTTGAACGGTATTAGTACTTTCACTGAATGTAACACAAGCACAAACCTTCACAGCATCAACATAGCCATCTCTGTTGCAGTCTAGGAGTCCATTGTCTGGACACATCATAACTGGTCCAAGAGAACTTGCTGTAACATAAAGAGCCCCCACCTGTCCAAAAACAATGACAGTGAATAGAACTGGTGTGACGAACATTACTGTTTAAACAGTGTAACGGTGCATGTAAGTCATGGGGTACTTAAACATATATTGGAAATGTTTGCACTCGTTTTATTGGGAATACAATAGTTAATGCAGAAATGGTGAGGTAGTTGGAAAGGAGATAATTTGAAAGTTGGGAAAGCTTCTGTGTTGATCTAGATCTGCATGGAACAATAGGTCTGAGTTTTGGGGGATTTTTTATTGACCTTGTGAAGAAAATACAGTCTCTGTGGTCGCACTGTGTCCATGTTGGTTGTGTGTATCCCTGCATTGTATTTATCGAGGAGGCCTTCACGCTTATACTTCACAAAGATCTAATTAGAACGTTGAGCTATTTCCTTGGAAATGTCCTTCTCTAGTGGCTCATATGTCCTACAGTCAGACAGGTAGCAAACCCTTTTTGGTGTATTCCAAGGTGTCTTGGATGACTATACAATACCCTTAGTTTGTCAGCTGACTTTATTGAAGGTTTGTCCACAGTTTATGTTGTTCTGCGTCCACACGCACACGAGAGTGAAGCCTGTTTTTGATGACCACTAAGTGTTCCTTGACTCTGGGTAGGGGAGCAGTGCCTGGTTTGTTGGTCAGTTTGGCATAGACATGTTGGCACTGGTCATGGTATTTGTCAAAATATTCCAGAGGATCTGGAACTTGCCTGAGAGTAGGTCCAAACTTCAGGCCCAAGGTCAAGACTTCAATATCTTCCTCAGTCAATGGCTTGCTCGACATGTTTAGAATGGAGGGGGTGTTTGTTGTCACTGGCTTGTGTGGAGTTTGGTCGGGCATATCTGGGTTTCCTATGGTGGTGTCATCCACTGAATCAGGTCCTGAATCTCCTGTGGCACCATTTTAGATTGTAGATCTGGTTTTTCCAGTTGGATTAAGTGGATGGATGATCGCTGGTGTCTTCTTGGCTTTGGGATGGGTTGGTGTTAATTGCCTCTTCTTAGGAGCCTGAACTTGATTAGGTACTTCTGAAGGTGTCGAGATAGGAGAAATGGGGACAGAGGGAGAGATTGAGGGGTTATCTACAGGAAACAAGGTGTAGGGAAGGTCTGAATGAAAACTTCAAATATGGGATAGAAGTACAAGGATATTGAGGAGTTTGAGGAAGTTGTAGCAGAGGTAAAGTAGGTTGGAGTGTAATAGAAATAGACTGCTACTAAGGAGAGCCAGGTTGGAGAGGAGGTAGATGGGTTTGAGAGGGTTGCAAGGGAGATGAAGTGGGTTGGATTGTGGTAAGCATAAGCGGGACAGAAGTGATGGCAGTGGGATGGTTGGGTCTTCTGATCTCATCGATAGAGCTTGTTGCCATGTTCTGGGAAAACTCCATCTGTACTCCCATTGTGCATGTTGTGGCTGTCACTCCTCTCTGATAGGAAGTTCTTGTACTTGTAGATAGTATCTGTCTTGTTAGAGTTCTATTGGTTCGAGTACCTTTCTCTACTAGTTTGTGAAGCTCACCTGGGGGTGATGGTCTTCCCAGCAACTCATTGATTTTTCTGCAGGAAAGGATGTGCCTTCTGGAGAGGTCTTTATCTGCATTCTTCTGGGTTGCAGATAGAAAGCATTCGTGGTTGATGAGTTCATTGGTTAAACCTGAGATGACACCTACAGCTCCTCCAGCAGTCGGGGAAGTGGCATCATCCCCAACGATCTTTGAAAGTGGGAGACATTGTTTTATTTTAAGGTGATTACCTTTTCGAGTGATTATGGCTCACTGCAAGGATTGTCGATGTACATCCAGGTTCTGACGGCTTAGTTCGTGTTGCCACAGTTCGAACTGTAAGAGGTACCTTCAAATGCGTCATAACCAACTAGCAACTATCGTGATGATTGACTCAGAAGATAAGAGACCCAGACCACCACATTGCCACCCAGTATGTTCAGGACTGCTATAGTCACCGAAGGGACACAGAACTATTTGGCTAATCAGCAGCCTACTTATAACAATTAGAATGCTATTCACACACATTACTTTATAATTATATTCATTGACTAACCACTCATGCTTTCCTGTATCATTTCATTTTTAGGTCTGCCTTTTTGGTGATGACTATTGTTTGATTAATAACCTTACTTATAGTTTACTAAAGGGATTTTTACTCTCCCCCACGAGACTCATTGGCCGTTAATTTTATGAGCGGGACAGTGCATTTCTCTGAACCTGTGCACTGAGTTATCGATACTTTACCATACCCTACATTGCGAGTGGGCCTTACAATCCAAACATGAACTTTCTATCCACCCATGTAGGTCGACCTTTCTTACCCGTTCATGTGTCTTCTGGAGAGGTCTTTATCTGCATTCTCCTGGGATACAGAGAGAAAGCGTTCGTGGTTGATGAGTTCATTGGTTGAACCTGCTGTTGAGATGACATTCCTGTCTTGCAGGAGTCTCAGTGCTGTTGTTTGTTCCATCTGAGCCAATGTACTGAAATGTAGTACAAGAGCAGATAAAAGATCTCTTTCTGCACTCTTTTAGGATGTCACTGAATTTGTCCCCTACATATGTGGTTGACTTCTTCAAGGCCACCCAAGTTTTTCTCAGTTTCAGCCTCTTGAACATTGTGATCTAAGCAGGCTAATAGAAATTACCTGTAAGTAATGGCACTGTTAAATGTCATTGCTGTCTTTTTGAAGAGTTTTCTTAGATTGAGAAGTTTGAGGTAATTAGTCTAGAGTGCTGGCCTTCTAGAGTGATCTCGTCTGTATCTGGTTTTGTGTCCGCTTCTGATGGCCAATTGTTAGGGCATTCACATCTTATAGATCTGGTAGTTGGTTGATATTTTTCCCTTTGTTCAGGCATGGTGATAGATACTGCCTTTGGTTTGGTGATTGACAAGAAAGTGGTTGGTTCTCCAATGGTTTATTGAGCAAGTCTGGTTGTCAAAATTGCTCAAGTATTGTATCAATACAAGTTGGGCAACTAACTTGCATGAATAACTTGTGTGCTTTCTCTGACGACATCTTTTCTTGACTGAGTTTTTCAAAGAGAACATTAGATTCTAAGTCTAAGGGGGCATGTCTAAACTGTTTTTGGAAAATTAATGTCATTGTGATGCTAACAGTTTAACCCCTCCCCCCTCACCCCACTTTAACGTCATAAGGCGTGCTACTTTTATGATAACAGAACAGCTTCAATATGCCAATTTTTTTTGCCACCGAGATTTGTGGTGCTGAAACCGGCACAGTGCTTATTAGACTTGGGGTTAGAATAGACCCTGCCTTTTTCATTAAAATGTTTGTAAATGAAATTCACTGCTTGGCAGCCAAGTCAGCATTCAGTCAAAATAAAACACCATACACGTACCAAATCTCCTACCCGTCCCAGCATCATAATGACATTAATTTATATATATAACCAAAAATAGTTTGGACATGCCCCCTAAATGCATGCAGGTATCGCAACAAGTTCAATGCCATATATTATCAGCCTTAAGAGGGCCTTCTAGTGGTGAACTAACAAACAGAATATGAGTGACCAGATTCTAAGTGCTGTGGAGAGAGAAAGGAGAGATATATATATGTGATAATTATTTAAGAAATGAGACAACAATGGTTTAAGAGAGACACTCATAGTTTCCTGTGAGATGCCTCACAGACCGGAGAGGCTTTTCATGGGGGAAATCATGATTGTCTCATTTGCCACTCCTAGAATAATTGTCACAGCACTTATAATCTGGTCACTCATATTTTTTGTTAGTTCACCTCAAAAAGGCCCTCTTATGGACGAGAATTTATGGTGAACTTATCTGTAATCCTTGACAAAAGTCATGATACCTCATTAGCCTTAGAACATAAGGTTCTTTTTGAAAAAATGAGCCTGGCAAATTCTTCCATGCCTATGTGGAAATCATGTTTTAAGCTTGTAACTATGGGTTCTACATAATCTACTTCTTGATGATGTCTTAACTTTTTTTTTTACCCCAAGACTTTGAACAGTTTCTTGACCAATGTGAGTTGGTGGTCCTGAAGTATACTCTTGCAGCTGTGGCTGTCAAGTGCTTTCAGATCCCTGGTATCAGTTTGGGGCTTGTACAGCTGGAACAGGGACCAGCTAGATCACTACAGCAAGAGAAGCTTCAAGAATGAAGTGTATATTTCACTAACTAAATTCTGCACACACACACACACATATATACTCTTTATCTACATATATCTTAATCATATTCATTGAGACTCACTCAGTATAATGTCCTGGTCATTCTTTTATTTGTTGTTGTCTGTGGTACCTCCACTACTCTTTGGCCCACCACATGGCAGTTAAGAATGGGCTAATTCGAGCAGAATTCCTTAGAACTCTTAGAAGATCATCTTCTGCAGAAATCTTTGCTGGGGTAGCGATGGAACTGTGTGCATGGCTCTTGGCAAGAGGCTATCTCTTTAACCTGCTCAAAGAGGTATCTGAGAACATCAAGTATACAGAGAGTCAGGAACAACTACAACACCATAGAAAAAAAAACTTCAGGATTGTGCCACCATCTTAAAAGTAAGAAACCATCCAGCCATTCCTTCGAGTGCCCTTACAAGGCTCTTGAAGATGACAAGCTCCCATTTCAACTGAAGCTATGCAGGACAAAACCCACATCTATTGGAGAGCTCATACGCTGAGACTTCAACCAAACACTGTAGCTAAATCAAAAGTGTATCACTTGTAACAATAGTCACACCAAAATATGGTGTGATGTGCACACCTCATCATTTTGTTGTGAAGTACACACCAAGTTCAGTGTGAGTACACACCAAACAGTGTGAACTCATACTTACATTAATGCTGAAATATATTAAGTTGGGTTAATTCTAATATTAAATTAATGTATCAACATTATTTTTAAAAAAGAGATTGGTGTATGTTCTGTGCCCAAATCCTAGATCTCATTAATCAGAGGACCAAACTCTTTTGTCCACTCTCTTACCTAGCACACAAGTGTACAACACATTTATAAGGTAGATTACAATGGGTAATAGCATTGATTTTTGCCTGCATATGAGTGTAATTAATGTTTGGTAAAGGGTTCATGTTATTCCATTGAGTGTGAATTTCACGCTAAGTGTGCATTCACACTAGGCGGAAAGTGTGAAGGACACGCCATGCACTGATGGTGGGCATTCACCCCACCAGTTTGGTGTGAATTTGGTGGGATTTCATGCTATAATTTTTTACATTGAAGGTCTACCAAAAAGATACAATACAACAAGATCATCAGCTATAAATCTCCAAAGCAAGAAAAGAATCAAGAAACTTAACTTAATGGTGCCCCCATATACCTAGTGGGGGTTGTTTTCCGGATGTGCCCCTCTGGCCTGTGGGGCGCATCCGGAAAAACACTTTCTACACCCACATTATTTATTTCATTTTTAAAATTTCATTTTCCATCCTCTTTTTAAGTTCTAAATCTTCTCTTCATAAGCACGCTTTCACAATACTGTTGATTACTTCACTCTGTTGTCATTCTAAACAACTAGAAGAGCCACCATAGCTCAAAATATTATAGAATTGGTGAATTGTATGTACATGTGTTGCCTATAGTAAGTTGGGCAGCTAACTTGCATTGATACAACAGTTGAGGTCTTGCCTCATGAGGGCCTCCCTCTTGAATTGGTAATCATGTGCCACCTCCAACCAGCCATGCATGTAGTTGCACTTGGCTACTACCTGGGCAAACAACTCTGCATGGTACTGTAGGAATCTTGTAGTGATCAGTGCTGCATAGTTGCCAAGTGTACCTGAACATCCGGTACAATACCGGAATTATCAGGTCTGTAATGTACCGCACCTAAATTGTATTAGCCTACATTTGTACTGGAATTTTTGGTCTACTGTCCATTCCGTGTTCGAATGCAGACTCTGAGCGGGGTTTCAGTCAACACTAGTTAGTTTGATGTCTATCAAGTTCAACAGTGATGATTGCTGCCACGAAGTAAAGCTTGATGACGAACTACTTAAAAATTGCAAAAAAGCCACACACAAAGCACTCAATATGTAAACTGAAATTTGATATCCAAATATTATTAGTATGAAATTTGAAATTGGGGCGGGGTTTTAGGTGTGGTTTACAGAAATGCGGGTGTTTGAGGTGTACCTAAAATTAATTTTTAAAAGTTGGCAACTATGGTGCTGTCATCAAGAAAAGTGTTCAGTTCATTGAGATCAGCAAGCTATTGGGCATTTATGGTCTACCTAATCGAATGTGACATTTGTTGTCATCTTGCTCATTTTTATAAACTAGAGATTGAGGATCATCATTGTTGCTATTATTGGCAATGTGACTGCTGGGTTGAATGGCCTTGTTGCGCCAAGGCCAGTACATCCATCCTGGTGGCAAGTGTGCTAGCCATGCCCTAGAATTAGTGGGATGCATATGTGTCAGCTAAGTATTGGAATCAGTGAGAGGCAAGCTGCCAGCTGCTCCTCTAATGCATAGCTGCCTACTAGTCTGGGGAATAGGAAGCCAGATTAGATTGGTGTGGCCATAACCACACCCATGTAACTACTCCCACATAACCACACCTATTTAACCACATGCTCTTGTTCATATAATTAGTGAACTTGACTTACACAAAGAATAATTTTGAAGTCTATTTTCTAGATCAAATGAACCAAAAAAGTACAAGCATATTTACTGTATAACAATGGAAGTGATTTTATAATCAGTAGGTTCTTGCCAAATTAATAACTCTTTAAATATAACTATATAATGTAAAGTATCTATATTGTATAGCTAACAAAGCTACTTGGACATAAAGCAAACAAAAAGCTAAAAAATGAAATTAGAACACATTTAATGCTTAGTGGCAGATTTTTGTTGTTGATTATTATTATCATTATTATTATTATTATTATTATTATTTCCCTATATTTCATTCATTCAGAAGGCGCCGATTTAGTTACAGTTACTGAAAGAAGAAAAAAAAACAACTGATAGTTCACTGCAATGAGGCACTTAACCTTATAAGAAGAAAAGTTGCATTCAAGTGTGTGACAGTGTGTATAATTGTTTACCAACCATGGCAAAGGCACAAATAGCTAATATTATGTGGTCACAAGAAAGTGCAATTGAGGTTTGTTTTATGGATGTACAAATGCAGGTAAATTTGTAAATAGTATTATAGTTTGCTCCATGGTATAATATAATCTATTATATTTCTCGGTAGAGTGGTGGTTATGATTGTGGTGTCTTTAATAGCATATTTAACCTCACTTGTGTTTAAAGATGATCCAACTTTATGCATCTATGATACTGAGATGATGAGAAGACACCTTTACAAAAGTCTGATGTCTGGAAAATTTACACCTTTCCCACAGAAACTGAGGGCCAACAAGGTCAACAGCTTAAGGCTAAATATGATTTTGAGATTCATTGTTATTGCAGAATGCCAGAGCTGGAAAATATTGGAATGATTGAATGCATCAATTGCAGCCAATGGTTTCACTTGGATTGTGATTCTGTGCCTGCTGAGGCTTTAAATAATTCATCAATGACATGGTTTTGCTGTTTTTGTAAAAACTAACTTTATCATTTTGACTTGTGAAAGAAATTGTGTTATTTATCACAAATGAGAGAAACTATTTATTAATTAAAATATTTACAATATACCAATTATAGCTTTAGTTAAGTTTCTGGAAGAAAGAGCTAACTAAAATATATTTTAATTAGTTTTAGTTTTAATTTATACTTTGGAAATTTGTAACAACAACAGATTGTATAAAATAGTTTTAGTTTTAATTAACTAAAACAGCTTGAAAAATAGGTTATCTTGTAGACAGAGTTTTACAGTTTATCAGAAACATTCACTCTACTGTTGAGAAACTGCAAATATGAAAGAAAGAGCTACACAGTGACTCTTGAAGTCCAATGTTCAGAATATTGCTAACAACACTTTGTTTTATCAAGCATTTCTTTGAAACTATTTTAATCAGGCTTGTGATATTGTAAATAATTCATCTTGTGCAATCTTTAATATATATATATAATATATAGAGCGGGCATCTTTAGATTGTGTGACATGAGGCAACATTTAAATTTTCCCTTGCTTAAATAAAATACTGTCTCCAGTCATTCATTTCTTTCACATATATCCTATCAAAGCTAAGGTTAGGCTACTGAATACTATGCCTGAGAAGCTAATCTGGCTGAATATTAAGGCCAATTTATTTTTTATATATAGTTATTTTAGTTATTATTTATTTATTCATTTGTTTTGTTTCATTAATTTACTTTGCTCCTGTTTATTAATTTGTTTTCATTTAGTTTGTTTGCTCCGCATTCATTTTTTAATAGCTATTATTCATTTCTACAGCAATTTCTTTGTTTTTTTTCTACAACAAATAACCAACTCCCAATAATCCTAGTCAAGTCGTCGCTCTTACTAAATTGTAGTTAACTTGAATGCAGTCAAGACAGGGGGGACTATCTATGATGGAGGGGGACCGTCTGTGCTAACACACACGGTCCCACTAGGACCACTCACGCCTATACACGTACGGTTAGCCGGACCGTCGGTGTACACACAGATTGTCCGGCCCTCCTCACAGGTCCAGCTTTCACTGAGTAGTTGTTGTATTGGTCCACAAAACATTTTGCTCTCTGATTAAATTCATTTTGGGAATATTCTGACCACCAATTATTAAATTTTCCTTCTTCATCAAACAGTCTTCCTGAATATAAAGAAATGTCTAGTAAGTTTTAAAAAAATTATAATGAAAAATGGAACGAAAATGGTTATGCTTTTACTTCAAGAGATTAAGAATGGTTTTTACTTCATTGATTATAAAACAGCTGTATCCTAATTTCACATTGTACTCATTACGCTTTATGTTAGAATTAAGACAGAAGACCAGCTTGATGTACCAATTATAATCGTACTAATATTGTCAAATCCATGAGTAATTTCATGTCCTATGATAGATCCAACAGTTGAGTACTTGAAATAACTGAAAGTTTTATTCAATAACCAATAGATAAGGAACTGGTTTTCCACAGTGACTTACTTTGGCCAGTAATGTTCAAATACAGGTGTGTCCAAAATTCCTTAAAAAATGTCTAACATCAGATAAAGAAAACTTAATAATTTAAGCCAAAAATTATTTTTTAATTACCCACATATTTGGTTGAGACTGAAATAAGCAGCATTGACAATAGTGGGAGGTGATTCTAGCAAACCCCCACTTATCTCTTGCGTTGACTTTTCCAATGTAGCTCAGTGCTATTATGTTGCCTGACAATAGAGAGTGTACTTTGTTTATGAAATGTCCATTACTAAGAGATACATCATACTGAAAAAAATGAACAATACAATGTTGGTACAGTACATTTTTGGTTTTAGCTAAAGCACAGAGGAAAAATATTACCTTTTAACTATAAGCAAATTACAGAACTATCTTCCATTAACAGCTCTAATAATGATATTTACCCAATTATTTTTTAACGTTGTGAGGAAAATAGTAATATTTAATGTTATTTCCACAAGCCAAATGTGAAATCATAATATTGTGAGGATTTGACATTAACAGTTGACCTATTGTGTGGAAAATATCATCACTTAATATAAACACTTTATGTAGTTACAATATTACAATGATTGCCTACATTGTCATTTAATAGGTTTTACACGCATCATCACACACTTACCAATTGCTAATTCCAATGTAAGAGCTAACACCAAAGAATTAATTGTATTTTACCATACATATTTAGAAATTAGATTTCAAAACTCAGCATTGGAGCTCCCATACAATCTAAAATTAATGAAAACTTCCCTTTCCTAATAGCTGAAACTTACATCAGAGTAAAATAATTCCAGAAAATTGTCATCTGGTATTTCAACAGGATAGCCAATGCAACTTTTCATATATTTTAACTTCTTCAGAGCTCGATTTTTTGTCTTTAGATCCAGCCAATGCCGACTTTTTATCCTCTGTTTCATAGCTTTTTTTACTTCTTTTACTATTTTTGTAATATTACTCTGAAAAAAACATCAAAATCAACTGTTTAAATGGTCATGACTGCAAATATTCTCTTGCTACAATATCCTTACCAGTATTCAATTATTGAGTGACTTCAGTAGCAACTACCAAAACAATATACTATGACTAACTTTGGTCATAGACATTTTCCTCTAATTCGCATCCACACGTCCTTTCCTTTTGCTACAGTGACATTAGTACTTACCATTATCCTAGGATTAACATATTCTTCAGTGAAGCCTCTAGCAATGGCAAACGTAAATCCATTTTCTACTTCAGACACACAATATTTGTAACGAGAAGGAGTGGCAGAAATCTCTATTATGAAATATTACAACATAAAAAGAATAAATGGAAAATTTATCTCAGTCTGTAGGATGCACACCTGTGATAGATTGCTGTAATTTATGGTAAATATCTCGAAAGGGTCTACCGAGATCTTGAAGAAAATTATAGATTAAATGCCACTTTGCATAATTCTGAAGAATTCTAATTAAAACAGACATATGAAAAAAAAAGTCCAGCTATAAAAGTTTAATGTCACCTGGAGTCAGTGCCTCTAACGAGACAGTCTATGGGAAAAGGGGGCACTTCACTCAAACCAAAAAAATTGAGTTTTTTATGCTAATAAAAAGCTACAGTTTATCTCAACTTAGTGCTAAAATACTGGAGGCTAAAACCTTGGACGCGCAGAGAAACTGGCAGTTGAACTGGGCTGTATTCAGCAAAGCAATTGAACTAGAAATCGAGAAAACATAAATTGAATTTCCACTTCCGGTATAATTAATGTTTCCGTATACTTAACGGCGTACTCCGCATACGCAATTAAATCGTACAGCCGCTTTTAAACGGCGACTAACGAAGTTTGCGTAGAGTTCTTTTTAGCTTTCAGAGCGTCTCACAGCCTGTCTTATCGGAATTCTTGGCTACTCTACTCCATGTAGTGGTAAACTTTCAACCAGAGGTAAGCTGTAGATTGCATGCACTATTCTCAAAGCTATGCCGTTTTTTTTTAGCTGCTTGTTTGAAACTCCGCCCATTCCCCGTTTATTGTACTTCGAGAACGAGAGAGAATATAGTAGCTTGTCTTTCCACGGCACGCTTGGGGTCTTTTAAGTTGTTTCGGCATTTGAAATTTGGCGTAGACTTAGAGTAAGGGTCACTAAGACTAATTCTGCAAAAAACAAAATAGGGGAAAGAAAGAATTTTTCCGATGACTTACTTCTGGAGCCTATATCTCAATTTCAATTTTTGCGTGAAGTGCCCCCTTTTCCCATAGACTGTCACAGATCATTAAGACTTCTCAAAAAATGCGTAGGTGCTAGAAGACCAATTTTATCAGAAGAATTGACACTGAAATTGCCTAATCTTCCATAAAATTCCTAGTCTCGCGAGCCAGACCCTTTACCAACCGCTAGCGCGGGAGAAGGAAAGGTCTGGTAAACGTGCATACATCGTTTCGTTCTGCTGGAATGCAATTAGTGCGTTTGTTTACTTCCTGCGTTGGCCGGAAAGTTTAAATTGCAGGTTTAAATTGAATAATTACCAGTTGACTGCAAGAAGAAAAATGGTTAACCAGAACTGTTTTGGCTGTGGGAAATTGTTGGATAGCGGTGAAAACAAGAAGCGTAGGCGCCTGCTGTCAAGCCCCAGCTTGAGTTTACATTTGAAAACTTTATCTTCTCTGGCAGTTGCTGCAGATAGTGGAGTAGACACTGGAAGTCTGAATACAGGATACATCTGTAGAAGTTGTGTGGGGCTGATAGAAAAATATCACCAATTGCACAAACAGCTGAGCAACAATTTCTCTGGGGCTATCTCACATATATCCCGATGAACCACTCAATCTGAAGCTCCAGAAGCATCCACGAGCACACTATGCAGTCAGCCTGGATCTCATGAAACTGAAACTGGCCAACAGTTGCAGAGTATGGAATTAGCTAGTACACCCTTAAGTACAGACACAGGAAGCCAGACCTTGCAAGCTGAGCCAAGTAGTCCGTCTCAATCCTTAGAGACCTTACATGCCGTACCAAGTGGTCCGTCACAGTCCTTGGAGACCTTACATGCTGAGCGAAGTGGTTCATATCAATCCTTGGAGACTAGCAATCAGTCAACATCTCCAGCTCTGACAGTAAGTTCTGTTATTATAATTGATTTATTTACCAAAATAACATTAATTTATAGGCAAAGATACACTACTTGAGGCATCCAAAAGTGTACACTGTTACTCCCAACAGAAGAAGAATCTGCAGGCCTCTAGTGAGAAGGAGTTACACATCTTTTGCAATTCAGTGTGTGAAAAAAAACCAAGCCACCAAACAAGCAGTTGTTAATGTTGTAGGACAGGTTCTTCGAAGTGAAATAGCTGCCATTTGCTCTGATAATTTCAATTCCATTATGAGGGATAAGTCTGTAATGTCTGTCCAAAATTTCAAGAATGTGGTAACATCATTACATAGTGAATTAAGAAGCAAAGCACCAACCCTTCTATGTCTTTTGATGTCCTGATTGAAAACTGCAAAGCCAAGACGAAATACAGAATATATAGTGGTTGCAGTGGTTTCAATTCTGTGTAAACATCGTAGACCTTCAGCATGTCCCATTCAAAGAATTATTTCACTAATATTGTACGCTGGACATGCCAGTAAACAAGTAAGTTATTCACTTAAGCAATGAAACAATTTTGAGGCTGCATTCAATTTCATTAGGTATTTCAGCGACTACAGAAAATTGGTCTTTGTCTCTCACATACCGCCACTGTCCAACTTATTAATATCTTTGGTAGTGATTATGATTCTTTGGTCCTAGACTGGAAAGAAAGTGTTCAATGGAACTCGATTTCATCTCAGGTATGAATGTTAATACATATTTTATATGAATACTGGCATGCAAAGAGAACATGTAAACACTCCATACTATATACTACATAGCCTCACTCCCATTTATGCAATCATTTGGAATAGTATGTAACTAGGGATAGTAAATATTCACATTAAAATCAGCGAAGCGAGGTATTGCAAACCATAGAATGTGCTAAGGTGTTGTGAATAAAGAGTTGAGCGAGGATGCTTGACTAAAGTTCAAGTTTTCAATTAACAGTGGTACAGGACGTCATTACATTTAGAGTCACGCGTGGGCAAGAGAAAAACTGCTCAGCCATTTATGTTAGATTCGCGCGTGAACGAGTGCCACATATGCCTGAGGGGTTTCATTTTCTAGACATAGATAAAACTAAATATGAGACAAAACACATTAGAAAGTCAGTTCCGCTCGTTGTGCTTGCTTTGCTGAATTAAATTATATAATTGGTCTTATCTTTAATTTTTATTTTGGTGTGTCTAAGTGTTACGTGTTTGAAAGATTTCAATTTACTTGATTCCATGGAGAGTTAAGATTTGCACTATGGGTGACGAGGGAGGCAATGAGCCATTGAGTATTGGTAAAAATAAAATATTATGAACATGATAAAGTCAGTATCATTAGGTGGTTGAATATGTAGTACACATTCTATGAATACTAGCTTGCTCAACACATTATTTACATGATACATGCTTTTTGGTGTAAGGTAAGGGCCTAAATGTATCCAATTACACATGTAACATTTATTTAATCATCACATCCATTGAACAAGTAATATATTTCCCTGGGCATAGTTAATGTGTTCCCACTGGTACTGAAACCTGAGCTAACAGGATAATAAGAATAGGCCAGGGCTGTATCCAGAGAGGGAAGAGGAGAGGGGGGTTGTAATCTTTCTATCCCTGTTTACGATTTATATTTTTTGAAATGCGTAATCCTCACGGTAAAAGAAATTTGCAAAATTAGACAATTGAATACACTTTAATGAACATTGGGGGTGTATTTTAGGGTTTGATCAACAACCCCTTCTTTCTGCAATTTCTGGATCCGGAAAAGGACATATTCACGGTTTACACACAATAAATTTTCAAATAATATTACAAAATAAAATGTAATTCCAGTATGGCATTGTTAGGCAGTAGTTAGGGCATGAAATGGATTTATATACACACTTCTTTATTTACAGTAATGTTACTTTTACAGGATGAATCTTCTGTTCTGGATAGCAGGGTATGTTCCCCTCAATTACGTTTCCCACTTCATTCATCAACACCAGAGCCCCTTGAAGATGCACTATCCTCTGATACTTTGTCACTTGATTCTTCAGCATCTCCTGATAGCGATTCTTTGATCTGCCCAGATGTTATTGAACAGTCATTGGATAGCCAAGATCTAACTGAGCTAGCTTTTGAAGAAGCTGAAGAGTCAATGGCTGAAGAGTCAATGGCTGAAAAGTCCTTGAATGAGACTACAATCTCAATCCAGTCAGAGGCAGTAGAAACTTGCACTGCCGTCAAGTCGACAAATGCTGGTTATAAGCTAGTGTTTGATAACATCGATAAAACTATCAAGCCAAGATATATGAGGCAAGATGTACAGAGTGTGATGTTGCATTATGTGCAAGCTTATGCGGTCAAGGATAGAATTGATTTTTCTAGCATAGGCCATGAACAAAGAAAGGAAGCTAATATATACAAATTAATACCAGAATCTGATGACTACAGATTATTGAAGAAAAGATTTATTATCCATGTGTCACGAGTCATTGTAGAATACCTGGATTTTTTTAAAGAAGACTTTAAAGGTCTTGTGCAGCGACACATTCCTCATAAATATAGTTCAGAAATGTGTCGCATATCAGAAATAGTAAGCAGTATTGAGCGGCTAATGTTTATATACAATAATGTTGTAATATCTTATGACTTTGAAAGCTTCCTTCTTGTGCTCTGTCTTTCTATTGCACTTATAACGTTAGAGAACACTTTTTAAATATATTTCTATTATTGGTCAATCAGTACCCTAATTCAGAAATTCTACTAGCTAAAAGTTATTGGGTTTATTTGAATCTTTTATTGATACATAATTTGTTATTGATAACATAGTTGTTATGCCATTTTGTTTTTATGCTAGGTTCCACTTGGAGTCTTACCAAAGAATGAAATGCTTTATGAAGACATGGTAGATATACTAGAAGAGTATAAAAAATATATCCCATCTAAAGTGGTAAATCTTGAGGAGCCTATTCCTGGTACTGATCTTACTGAGGATCGAGTATTTCTTTCCACATTGTTGGGTGGTGATGGTTTGTCCGTGGCTCGAGCACGAGGTGCACAATACATCAGAAGCACTTCAGAGTTGGCAATGCATCGCCTGGATGGTTTTTTGCCTGTTGCTGAGGATTGGCATGCTAAAGTATGCTTTTTAGAGGTATAAAATATATTTGTATGTTTATTATGTAAATAACCATGCATATTATAATGTACAGGTGTTTTGGAAAATACTCTACAAAACTACATCAGGGATGGACAAAGGTACACTGTGTCAGCTGAGAAACCTGATCAATCGACGAAACATATCAAAATCTCCAAAAAATAATGTCAATGCATCAGAAGATTTTATGGAGGTAATTGTGAATGGTCATATTTTGGCTGCAGTTATGTCCTACTTAGGCATGTCCTCCATACATGACAGACCATCACCTTCAATTGTCTCCCATGATGTTTGGATGGAAAGTGATGACGTCAGACGCTTGGTTTTGCATAGCATAGCGGAGCATGTTATTTCTCAACATGTCGACCTGGCAACTTCTTTTAAAGACCCCTCCCATAGTGGTAGTGATAAGGGCACTGCATATGAGTATGCTTGTGAACTTTTAACATTAGGTCTTGTAATATTTGACTTCAAAGACGCTATTCGAGAGGGAGATGGAGATCAGGTTCTTTTGCTTTGGAAGTACATGCTTATTCTTTTTAAAGCTACTGGGAGAAAGAACTACGCAATTGAAGCATTGACTCTTCTATCTCAATACCACATACTTCTTCCATGCAACTTGGCTGAGCAGCTGAAATGGTCACGGTTTATCAATGTACGTGGTCTTCCTGGACACAATATCAGCTGTGATTTACATATGGAGCACTTAAACAGACTGGTAAAGGTGTCCATAGAAGGTCTGGGGGCTAATAAATCAGAAAAGTCTATAAAGAGAGTGGCAAAAGCAATGGGTGTACTCACAAAGGCAACTAACTCTTTTGATTGTGAAGTTGGCATAGTTTCTACCAGTGGCAAACACTCCGAAAAATCACAACTTAAAGATTTAAAAACTATTATACAGCAGTTGGTGGAATGCGACCCCTTCAAAAGTGGAGCACAAAGACCTCTCCGATCTTTTCCTAATTTGCAGAGAAATGTATTTAAAACCTTGGATGAAAAAAAAGTGAAAGAATGGATGGTGGAAAGATTTTCAATTATATCTCAACCTGTTATAGCCTCATTAAACTTAGTTCAAGACTCAGATAGCAGTGATAATGACCAAGATATGTGTTAAAATACTTTTTTTATAATTTTTTAATGAAATACTTAAATACAATTATGAAACAAAACAATGACATATTCAGTAAAAGAATGAATTTAGTTTGGTGTCACATTGTTCACACTTGCATATTTTAGCACAAACGTCACAGTATGTACAACTTCCTGAATTCCAATCACAACTTGGAAAATCACTGAACAGAATTGTTTTTCTACATAAATTGTTTGTGTTTGAGCAGTAATTCTTCATCTCGTTTGATGTATACTTTAAATCATTACTGTTCTTTAGTAGCAGTGCTAATGCAGGCCTTCTATCTCGTCCTGCTCTTCCACTTTCTTGTATATACATTTCTGTATCATCAGGAACACCCCAGTGTATGACTTGCCGTACATCAGGACAGTCTACACCCATTCCAAAAGCGCTGGTTGCTACAATTACACGAAGGGTAGATGAGGAAGTAAATTGCTTTAGTAGTTTGTTCTTCACTGATGGATGAGTGCAATGGGAGTATAAATCCGCAACTCTATAGTTAACATAGTTAGGTGATCCTTTAGGTTCTGTACAAGATTGACCGAGTGCTGTAATAAGGTAGCTGTGAATTAAAATAGCATCTGGATAGGAACGACAAAATATTATTACTCGACCCATATCACGTTCTTTGGCTAATTTTGCTGCTATCGGTTGAAAGACCTCAGGAATACCACCCTTTGGCTTTTCCGATACAAAAAAAATAATATTATTTTTTATAGGTGGAGCATAAACTATAGCAGGATTCTTCATACACAAATTTTTAATAATAAACCTTCTTGTTGAGAAGGTAGCAGTGGCAGTAAGTGTCATCAAACATACACTTTCAGGAACAATGCTCCTTATTTCCTCTAGATGAGAAAATTCTTTCCTGAAACTTGGACCCCTACATTGCAATTATTAATAAAAATGAAACATTACAGGCTAACATTAGTTATAGTATATTACATACCACTTCTTGATGCAATGGGCTTCATCGATCACAAACGCAACTAAATTATTTGCATAAATGTCAGTTGCCAACATACTTCTCCACTCCATGCCACCCACTAGAGCTTCTGGTGATATAAATATTATCTGGTATTCTCCATTCTTAACTGACTGTTTTACGATTAACTTTGTAGCATGCTTGTCAGTAATGTGAATTGCTGATACTCCCATTGCTGTTGCAGCAGAGACTTGATCCTGCATTAATGCTATAAGAGGAGACACTACCAACGCTATCGACTTCTTGTCCACCTTTCGTAGCCGATCGAAAACAATGGGCAAAAGAATGTAACAGAGAGACTTTCCAAAGCCAGTTGGAAGAGATACAAACACATCCTTCCCCTTCACAAACTCCATAATACTCAAAGTCTGTTCATCCTTCAATTCTTTATAGCCTAGACTCATGGCAGCACTTCCAATTAAAGACTTTAACGTGTCATCATCATTTGACTCTAAGGATCTTTCACCTGAAGAGCTGAGAGTCCAAGAAAAGCTGGAAATTGAGCTACCACACTGCAATTCACCAACAACTTTTTGTGCTCTCGCTGCGCTTGCACCGCTTTTAAAGCTACATATTTGTGGGTACTTGCTAATGACTTTCAACCGGATGTAAACAAACCGCGTTCCATAAGCTATACACGCGAAAGTATTGTTCCCCATGATTCTTGGGGAATGGAACGAAACGATGTATGTATAGGTTACATCACGAGGTGGAGGTCGGTATGGGATTTACACAACCGAGGGCCGAAGGCCCGAGGATAGTGTAAATCCCGTACCGACCGCGCACCGAGCGGTGCAACCGACTTGTACCATGGCTCTAGGCTATAAGAAACGCATAACAACCTTTTTTTCTGTAGCCTCATTGGTCGCCGCTTCGCTTAGCTACAGATCGTAATTCTAGGCCACGGGCAAAAAATATTCACCTCCTAGGCGGTGTATAAGTGATTTATTCACCCCGAATTGAGAAATCTGATTGGACGGTTTGAACGAACCATGGTATAAACGTGCTTATACCATGGTTCGTTCAAACCGTCCAATCAGATTTCTCAATTCGGGGTGAATAAATCACTTATACACCGCCTAGGAGGTGAATATTTTTTGCCCGTGGCCTAGAATTACGATCTGTAGCTAAGCGAAGCGGCGACCAATGAGGCTACAGAAAAAAAGGTTGTTATGCGTTTCTTATAGCCTAGAGCCATGGTACAAGTCGGTTGCACCGCTCGGTGCGCGGTCGGTACGGGATTTACACTATCCTCGGGCCTTCGGCCCTCGGTTGTGTAAATCCCATACCGACCTCCACCTCGTGATGTAACCTATACTTACCAGACCCTTTCCTTCTCCCGCGCTAGCGGTTGGTAAAGGGTCTGGCTCGCGAGACTATAAAATTCCATGTTCTGCATCCAATTAAACTGCACATAACATAAAAAGGCAAATAATTACACCTTAGCTTTGAATACACTAGTATTAGTTACATTTTTTTGGGGGGGGAGGGTTCGAATTTTGCATGACAGAGCACTCAATTCAAAATGTTGCACTAATTTTGACAGTGATCACCTCCCACACCTGTCCACCAGTTCATACTGAGAGTATATGAGAATTAACTCAAAGAACAAACTTGACTTGTTACATGGTGTCAGAGGTTTGATGGCAGAACAAATTCAACAGAGCAACTCTCACTACAGGGCAACTTGGCAGAAAATTGGAGTAGGTGGAAACAGCATTTTAAACAGCTCTTTTCTTACACACTGCTGGACCAGATGCCCTGGAAGTTTTCAACACCCTAACATTTTCAGCTGAGGGTGACTCTAAAAAACTTGATAAGGTTATTGAGCAATTTGAGTAGTATTGCAATCCTAGAAAAAATCTGACTTGGGAACGACACATATTCAATACAAGAAACCAGCAGATCGGTGAAACTATTGATCAATATGTCACGGACCTATGCAACAAAGCCAAGACTTGTGAGTATGGGAATCTAACTGATAGCTTGATTAGAGATAGCCTGGTGTGTGGCATAACCAGTCACAAAACCAAATCAAGATTACTCAAACAATCAAGCCTCACACTAGGTGGTGCCATAGACATATGCCGTGCTGATGAAGCAACACGATCACAGATGAAAATTATTTCAACCCAATCATCATCAACAAATGAGGATATCAAGGAAGAAACTGAAAGCAGAGGTCAGGCTTGTTAGAAAACAGCGTCATCAGGAAGGAAGGCCACAAAACCAACAGAAGAAACACCAGAGCCAATGTGGCAATTGTGGGTTTACTCACACAGAACTGCAAAAAAAACCTTTGGTGCTCAGTGCCGCCATAGCTGTGGATTACGCAATCACTTCGCTCGCGTTTGTCGGTCATCCAAGCCTTGCAAATTGTTAACAATTTTCCGACCTGCAGTCCGGGAACTAGACTGTGATGAATCTGAGGAAGAGGATTTAACAATAGCAACCATCGAGACTTAGCAAACAAAAGGATTAGACTATGGGAATTGGCATTAATTCTCAATTAGTAACACTTAAGATTGACACTGGAGCTCAGTGTAATGTTATGTCATCAGAAACCTACCACAGCACAAGTTCCCAACCCCTCATGAAGTCAAATGCAAAACTCGTTGGCTTTGGTGGACATCGACTCAAATCGCTTGGTCGAGCCTCGCTGTTATGTGAACACAAAGGAAGATTTGGCCCATAGAATTTGAAGTCTTGGACAATGTCTCCAACGTCCTAGGCCTCTCTGCTAGCACAGAAATGAAACTAGTCCATAGAGTTGAGACACTT
>WLWD01004707.1_pt1 | contig 42856 bp, 38 predicted proteins | sample 6712731 | NCBI WGS metagenome assembly WLWD01 (sample SAMN12718690, study PRJNA576275) | sponge metagenome | isolation source: marine sponge | host: Mycale hentscheli | place: New Zealand: South Island, Marlborough, Capsize Point | collected 2014-11-01 | reverse complement strand
TAAAAATTGGTTTAAAAGTTGGTTCAGCAGCTGGTGACTATAAATAGTGTAGTCGGCATTGGTTGATAAAAAGTCAGTTAAAAAGTCTCCTTACCCTAGAGACTATTTTTCTGTTAGTCGCTAAAAAGTCTGGTCGCTGTGGGAACTTTTTTTTGACCCCTACTGTACATCTAGGAAATTATATTTGGGCACTGTATTAGTTTATAAGTAAAATATTTTCTTGCACTCATACTTTACTGAACTACTAAACTACATTATACAGGACATTTAGCTCAGTTTTACATTTAATTCCTAGTGAGGGTCTGCTACAGTTGTAAACTTTTGGGATATGTCTTGTTTGCTCTATTATCTTGCAATTTTGTTATGTACTAGCATTCTGAGAATACGTTTTCGTTGCAAGGGTTGTTATGTAACAATAGCTTTAAGTAATTTGTGATTCAATAAAGCAAAAAGTTCATCATTGTTGAGAATATTTATTCAAAAAATATAATAATTTTTTTGATTAATGTTTTGATTAGAATCTAAAACTGAACATGTTGACAGAGTGGAAGAGATTGCAAAAAAAGTGAAAGAACTTGATTTCGCTCATTATCACACTTTGAAGCTTTTCATTGGTCACCTTCAAAAGTTAGTAAATATAAACCAGCAATTAAATCCTTATAATACTTCTTCTTTTTTGTTTCTCTTGCAGGATTACGAACTTGAGTGATGTCAATGAAGCTACATTGAGTATAATTAGTGTAATGTTTGGCCAAACTATCATTCGACCTAAGTCCGATAAATCTGAAGAATTAAACCTCAAGTTAGTGTTGGCTCAAAATGCAGTTGTGAAGATAATGATTCAAGAATTTGAAAGTATCTTCCCCTAACTAGACTTTATGCCCTGGAATTGGCCTGCTGCAATTATTGTTCCTAAAATCAGACATTTCAAAATTATTTTTGTATTAAAACATAAAAACTAAACAAAAAAACAACAACAAAAACAAACAAACTGGCTATTCCTAATCAGGCATCATTATAGCTCGTGCAATGAAAACTGTAGAAGATGGAGCTATTAAATGGGGAGGTTGGAGAAACTCCTGACATAGTTTTCATTAATTTCTTAATGAAATGTTCAAGTTATAGCGATATTAGAGTAAATCTGAGTTCGGTTTAAAAGTGAACTTGGTAGGACAATATACAAATAAAAGAGATCAGTTTGCGTGAGAAAGTACAAGAGACCAATGTATAGTTGCACAGTCAACTTTAGCCCTCTATATTTGTGACAGAAATGATTTAATGACCATAAAATTTTCAGCAATGCACAGAGCTGGTTAGCTTTATCAGACTTTTTCAGTCTTTTCCATAAAATGGCTAATAATAGAAGACTCATTGCGAGTAGAGGATATATGAGAGAGACTTTTTAATGGATATGCAATTTAAACCAGGAGGAACCTCTCCTGTAATTGAGATTTTATTACACTATGCTGGGAAAAATAACTGAAGTATTGTTGAAGTTTACAGCTACAAATGAATAGTAGCTGGGCATAGACTCAAGAAAATATGGGACATGCCAGATGAAAGTTATTTTTTTTGTAGACAGTCTTAAAAAATGTGTATATACTAATTCTATTAATCCAACAAGACAAAATTATAATATTATAGAAAATTTTAATATAGAAATTAGAAGAAATAAGTTATATACTGTAGGAATGAATGAGGCAAAAGACTATTAACTGATACGGTTACACTTATAGAGTTTAGTACATTGTTATTTACTTTGTTACTGCTATGCCACCCTCCATACAACCTTTCTCACTTTTGCAGCCACACCTCACAAGTTCATGACAGGCATAATAGCAATTAGTTTTGTTATACAAACTGGCATCAATTTGGTGTTAGATTCTTTCCACTCTCAATCCCAGGATAGTGGTGTGGGTCTATTTTGCTATAAAATTTTCACTTGCAGTCCATCTGCTAGCCTGATATTCTGCTTTATTGGCATGTTTTAGCAAGACTTCAGCAGTTGCAGGCACAGAATAAACTCATTCTCGTTTCATCCACTAACTAAAGGTTGGTGCTTTAGCTACTTAAGAAAACATTGACAATAGGGAATTCAATGTTCAATTCTGTCTGATTTGGGTTCAAACACACGATAGTAGACGTGGTGACACTGCATGCAAAAATTATGAAAAAAATGTCAATGCCGATGAATTTTCTTCTCCAAGATTTTCATACAAAAAATCAATACGCTATGCTGCCTCTAAGTCTACTTTGTTCTTTTCAACAACTAGCTATCTCCTTGTGCCTTAGTCTTCTGTCAGCATTCACACTGTAGATTCTAGCAAATAGTGAATGTGAAAGAGTCAAATATTAAAAATAGTGCTTTTATCCAGCATGCTCTCATTCTCATAATATAAAATAGGCATTTATCTGAAAACCTGGCATAAGCGCAATATAAGATTATTCCACCATTCCAGTACAGCTCTTTTCCCGTTAAACTTACCGACAGCCACCGAGATGAAGACCAACATCAAAATTCACTGGCGACAAATGCGAGAAATAAAAGAGATTTCTTCAGTGCGGACATGAAAACATGAGCACCTAGCGCGGCCCGGGAACTAAACTCTCTTTTTTTTACTGATATTTTTTTTATATTAAATCCTGTCTGACAGCAGAATCTGGTGCCGCTCACCTTAATCCAAAAACTAGCAAAGGAAAGCACCTGGGAATCGCTATATAGATTTGCGAGCTTTCAGATGTGCGTACTTCATTGTCGCTTTATTTCAAGCATGCGGGACATTGCCCGTCACCGTTAGGACTCCCGATCAGCGGGGTCTACATGCCATGACAACCGATTTGGGGCTGGGATCGTTTACTTCCACCTATCTGTGTAAGTAGGGGAAAATAGCTAGCTCATTATGTCTATGTATCTAGCCAACATTTTCTTGGTGTGGGATTTTGTGTTTAAGTGTCTGTATTGTTTATTTTTTAAGGTTGCCTCCTCAAGGAAGGGTACCACCAGTGACTTTCCCTTAAGCCAACAGATAGAGTCAGTAAGTTGAATAAGCTGTAAACAAAAAATCAACAAAAAGCAACAAAAATAAAGACAGTAACATCATAAGTAACACCATTCACAGAACACCTAGCAATTCAGAGTGGAGATAGCTTAGCTGTCTCTTCTTAAAAAAAGAATTTCCCACCAAGCCTATATGTACACAAGGCACACAAATCAATACGTGGCATATGTATATAAAATGCAATTATATATAATAATATTAAACATTTGTGTGTAGCATTCATAAGTGTTATTACAGAAGCCAATGGCGGCAAGACCTGTAAAAGGTAATCATTTAAGTGGATTATTTATATGAATACACCATGATAAGTTAGTATATTATTATTATTTTTATTAATCATTATTATTATAATTGACTATACTATTTTTATATGAATGATTTTGACTTCTAACACTGCAGCTACTGAAAATAAAGTTGAGTTTTTAAATTACGCATACACTGTAAAGGGATTTCAGTGCCATAGTAACAACTCGTTGCAACTGTTTGAATTGAAGGAAAAACAACAGCAAAACAATACACGCTGTTTAAACGTTTTCTTTGTGATATTCTTTAGCTAAATAGTGGCTGTAAAGCACAATGCTTTGACACAACTGGACACACCCACACAAGACTTACCTTCGCGGTCAGTCTAGTGGACAATGCATTTTCAAGTAAATACTGTTGCGTACGGCTTATAACCATGCCAAAGAGCGCATTGACTTACTACTGCCACTAACTCGAATAGAAATGGAAGTCCCGCAAGTTTTCACGTTTTAACAGCACCCGTAAAAGAATTCAAAACGGTAAACAATTCAATTTCTAGGGTGATACAGGTACTGATTGATAAACGTAGGAGGATTCTGTTTAGTGAAGTTTGGAACGGGGTCGACCACCGAACTAACACAAAAACATGAGGGTCAAAGTACAAAAATGCCTTGCATACGTCCAAACATATATATAAACAAACAAACATCCCCGATTTTCAATTGTGTTACCCCTGTAAGTGTCTCGCTCCGTTACGCTCGCTTGCCAATTATTATTATTATTATTATTATTATCATTGTTGTTGTTGTTTCAATGCATAAATGTGTATGTGTGTGCTTTTTTTTGTCTTCATAATGGAAGTTTGCAAATTTAATATTTCACTTCTTAGAATATCTGTATGAATGTTATATGCAGTAATACACTAGAGCTTAGGTAAGCAGACTTGTGCTGCTATAACAAGATTATTACAGTAGTCTGATACAGAGCAGTACATTTTATGTATATCTTTCAATTACAAGGTTCTCCAAAATATTTAGGGTAGGTTTGTGGCAAATGTACTCTACCTACATTAATGATAAGAGTTAAATATAGCACATCATGGGCATGGCTGGTCATAATAATGTTAAAGAGACAAGGGTTAGCTATAAATAAAGGACTGTTCTGCTATGCAAACTAGAGTCTTGCCATACCATATACGTAGACAAACCAAATACAATCATTTGACTTCCTATATATTGACATAAATAGTGAAGTTGCTAAGCAATATTGCAATACATTGTTATCCTTTAAATTTTGTTGCCATACTATAAGCTATATTGTGTTTTCCACTTTGTCTATAGCTCGTGTGTATGGTGGCGATTTGTCGGCACTATGTGAAAGTCAGGGTGTTTTTATTCCCACTTTTGTCACACAGTTTATGGAATACATTGAAGAGGTGGGCATAGGTGTGAGAGGTATCTACAGGATGTCTGGAAACAAAAAAGAAATTGCAAAACTCAGAGCCGCAATAGAAACAGGTATGTATAAATGTTTTAATACTTTTGAGCTGACTGAATAATCAATAAAATTGTAGCTTCAGGGAATGAAGTTAACCTGGAAGATGTAAATGCGCACAGTGCCGCTGCCTGCTTAAAGTCCTACTTCATGGAATTACCTCAGCCACTGATACCTTTCAATATGTTTCATTCTTTCGTTGATGCTGCAAGTAAGCTAAATTCATCTTCAAAGATATTAAAGTAGTAAATATAGATTTAGTGAGTACAGTTTAACTCAAATGGAATGTATTTTCATTTTGGATGTCTACAGATTTTGTGTATTTTTTTTTAATTAGGTTTTTTGTTTCTATTTTGTGATGTTCAGGAATGAATACAGTTTAGTGGAGTGGAAGTATTTAATGTGCTTGTATCAGTAACCCTCAGCACGCATGTGCGAGAGGGTTATAGCAGTCGTCCTGTCTGTTTGTCTGCTTGTCTGTCTGTCTTACTGTCTGTCATGCTCTGATTTTGGAGATTACTAACAGTTAACTGTTGATTTAGGTATGAACTTACTCAGAACGAAGATTTAGGACCTTTTTGTGCTACTTTTTTTAATTTCAGGCTAACTGTTGAGAAAACGTGAAGCTTTCAGCTCCACATAGGTACTTGCTTTTGTGGGTTATACTCCCACTGTCACATATAATCATAATGAACAAATAATTGCAGCCTGCTGTGAAGTTTGCATTTGAGAGAAGTGAAGTTTCGTGTTGAAAATGTATGCCGGTGAGTGTTTCTGGCCTTAGCCCATTCTCTTATGTAGACAACATTTCCATGTACAGTTTTTATTGCTCGAGCTATATTGATGCCTGATCAATTAGCTAATGGATTGCTTGTTCCTTTGATATGAGATTAAATTGTGATGGCTGGGTAATGTTTAGTAGCACTGAGGGTTTGCACCTTTGGTACTTCATTCTTCAAGTAGTCCTTTAAACATAATTGCAACTTTTTTTGTAAGGGAATATTTAATCTGAACTAGATTTAATAAAGCTAGATACTATATATATTATACTTAACTTTATTAGTGATGATATTGATAACAAATTACTGTAGAGAACCGGAGGGGAAAAACTGAGCTATTTTCACGCTTGGTCAAAGAGCTTCCTGATGCTAATTATAACACTCTTTATCACCTTGTTCAGCATTTACATAGGTGAGTATACATTACAAAGCTTACAGTGCCACGGTCTAGGAGCACGTGAGATGCATGCTAATAGCAAAAACAATATTCAAACAAAATTGTCGTGCAACTATGCAATTATTATGCAGTATGATTATGTGTACGAAATATTCTTTACAGAAAATATTTGCTAAATATTTATTGAAGCTTTAAAACATGGTACAGGCTTGTGATGCAAAGTTTTACCTTGCAATACCGGTAGCTAGCAGCTATAGTATCCAACACAGTTGTATCCAGTGCAACAATGGGTAGTGAAAGCTCGCTGGATTATCTACTTCTTTCTTAAAGTCCTAAGGAGATAAATTAAGAGTATTGGCAAGAATTACCATTAGCACAGTAATTATTTTACCAGAAAACTATAAACAATGTTCGAAGTTTATGTTTGTTTGTTTAATACAGAGCAATATTACTTATATAATTTTTTCAGCCAAGGATGACAGAATTATAAAAAAAAACTTTGATTCACTGTTCAACTAATTAGCTAGTATTCTAATTATGTTATGAAACACAACTTAACATTGGCTCGCAGTGTACATTTGATATAATTGATTTTACTCTTCAGGATTGCTGCTAACTCTGAAGTCAACAAGATGCCAACTAGGAATATTGGTATTTTATTTGGGGGTATGTTAATTCGAGCAAAGAATACATCCGAGGAAGTTGGGACGATGCCTTGGCAAAGTGGTGCTCTAGGAACTATGATAACAGAAAAGGAAGAAATCTTTCAACTAGGTATATTTAATTATGCACATTACAGTGGAAGTTTATTTTAACTTAGTGTAGTTGATGAAGCTATGACCATCAAAATATAACTAATGCTTGAATAGCTGAAAAGGAAATGATCTCATTGAGTTACATTTTCTATGTGGTAATTAATTTGGGATTTAGTAGTAACGTTTGTCTGTTTCTGTATATGATATTACTAAGAAATAAATGTAGGATATACAAGTGTGCTAGCCTTACATCCACCTTATCACTATGTTGCCCAGTTATTGGCTTTGTAATAGCATCTGTATGTCTCAACTGGGCAGATTGTCTTGTAACTGTAAAAATGATGTGGCTTGGAGTTTGGAAAGGGTGAGTATGTGTGTGTATGTTGGGAGGGGGAGGGAAGGGGATAGTATAGGTTAGTTTTATGAGAGTATATATATAATATATATGTAAATATATTATGTATGGAAATATTTACCTCAAGGCCTTTGCATATGGCCAAATTGTTTGATTACTTATAGCAATTTTTTGGGGGTCAAACCATATATTGACTAGACTATTATACCAGACAGCATTCAAGTATATATTCATATCTATGAGTATAGATAGGTGGTCAAAAGAAGCAGTTAATTGATAATACATGAATTTTGTAAAGATAAGCTGTTGGTGTATCAACTTAAAAAACAACAACCTATATAAGGTTAAATTTAGAGTAATGTATTTCATTTGTTTAGAAAAAATATTTGGCTGTGATTTGGATGAGGCATATTCTCGTCATGACGGGGTACCAGCATTCCTTACTCATTTAATGCGTCACATTGAGAGTACAGGATTGAAGAAACCAGGATTGTATAATGTAGGGATGTCTGACAAAAAGAATAAACTAAGTGTAAACAAGCTTAAAATGAAAGTGGAAATGGGTGAGCATTAATTGTGCCTAATGTTTAAATCAGACTATTATATCATTGATAAAAGAATTCTACATGGATTAGAAACGCCCCATAATATAAAGCATGCATGGTATCATTATGCACGTATCAGACTATTTGCAGCTCCCTCACTTTTTGGTCTGCTGAGTTAAAATGATACCTAGTGACATACTGACTGTAATACTTGCTGTATGCACCATTAGGACCTGAACCATAAAATTGGATTCAGTAGTAAGTTTCTTACTAATCTTCTAAAAAGAAGTTTCAGGCTGGGTGGGTGGGGGGGAGGGGGGAGGGGGGGGGCGAATGTTTAATGTTAGTATAATAATAATATACATTTATATATAATATAATATATATAACTAATAGAAGCTGCCAAAGTGGCTTTGTTTTTATTAACCCCCAAAACAGTGTAAATATTGATTCTCCATAGAGCCTGATTTTTTAAACTAAGCTTTTCAGCACTATGTATCTCAATAAAAAAAGAAGAATACATTAGGAGAGCTTTGGCTGTTTGAAATTTGATTTATTGATTGTATGTTTTACTCGGTCCCTTTTTATCATGGTTACTACTCTATTATAAGTTAGTGCTATGTGTGTTAGTATAATGTATTATATTATTATATTTAGAGAGAATCACTGACCAAAAAACACAAAAAAGTTAAAACACCAAACGTTTCAGCTACGGACTGTAGCCTTCATCAGTGGTAATGATTCAAAAATAAAATAAATAGTTACTATGACAGGTGAAAGCCTAAGGGTGGTACATGTTAAAACATTTGGTTGGTAACCATGAGTCCTGAGGGTTAGCTATTTTGTTTTTTTGTTTATATGTTTCACTAGGCTACCATAAACTTGAGGCAACAATCCTTCATCTCTGTTGATTTTGCTCCCTTTAGTTTTAATGTATCATGACTCCAAATAACAACGAGGGTATAATTGATGGCAGATGTCAATCACTTTACCACTCTTCCAATCAATAACATGACTCTCTTTCATTGCATGTTCTGCAACAGCTGAAAAATGATAAGGTGAAGTTAGAGCTTGCTTATGTTCTTTTAGTCTATGTGTTATTGTTCGTCCAGTTTGCCCAATATAAGAGATGTGACAAGTTCCACATGATACCTGGTATATCACTCCTGTTTGTGACTCAACTGGAATGGGATCTTTTGGATGAACTAGAAGCTGCCTGAGGGTAGTGTGTGGCTTGAAGCAAGTTCTTATATCCAATGGTAACAGAATTCTCTTTATGCATGCTGACACATCTAGATGCTGGTCTCGCTCGCATGGCGTTTGAGATGACACGTGAAGGGTAGCCGTTCATCTTCAAAGCAGATCGGATATGTGCCCTTTCTATATTTCTGTCCTGATCAGAGCCACAGATGAGTTGGCTCGACAAAAAAGAGTCTTGATGACAGCTTGAGCTATGGGATGGTGGGATGCAAAAGACAAGTATTTATCTGTGTGCGTCTTTTTACGAAAAATGGTAGTGGATAATGTTCTATTGGAATTATGCTTCACTGTTGTATCCAGAAAAGAGAGTTCTCCATTGGATTCCAACTCAACGGTGAAGTTGATGGTCTCCTCTATAGAATTTAGATGGTTTAAAAATGGTTGCACTGAAACTTTTGGTAAGGCTGTTACCAACCAAGTGCTTTAACATGTACCACCCTTAGGCTTTCACCTGTCATAGTAATTATTTATTTTATTTTTGAATCATTACCACTGATGAAGGCTACAGTCCGTAGCTGAAACGTTTGGTGTTTTAACTTTTTTGTGTTTTTTGGTCAGTGATTCTCTCTAAATATAATAATATGTCTACAATACTTGATCACATAGGATTTTACAGATTTAGTATAATGTAGCAATATAAAACTACTGGGGGAGGGCGATGGGTGCACATGATCCATTTCCAATCCCAGTGGATTCTTTTATCAATGATTATATAATTAATTACTTTGGCATGGATATCAATCAAATTAATAGTGCTGAAAGTTACATTTCAATGAAGGACTAACTATAAAAAAATCATTAATTTTTGAAATACCAATTCTTTGCAATCACAAAAAAAAAGACGGCCTTCTTTTTTGGTGAGTTGTTACAACATTGAAATATTGTACTGTCTATAAGTTTCTCTCTGAGTTTCTTTGATGACCCAGTTTTTTGCCTAGGAATTAAGCATGTTTATAGACTATAGATTCCTCTCCCAATAGTTGTAATAGATATCAGATTTACAGCCTGACTGTCATCGATCCGAGTCTATCGTTAGAGAGGCTTCACCTACTTTCACATTTACAAGTCCAAATAAGTATCTCAATATGAATATACTGTATGTACTTTTGCTGTGCCAGCTTATTTGAAGTTTTTGGTCAAACCCATCACTAGAAATTTAGTGTTTACAATTTGGCACATGACTGAAAATGAGTAGCTTACAGTGTGACACTCTCCGTTGTTAAAAAAAGTATTACATGTGAGCAATTCTTTAAGCATGTCTTTTGGCCAATAAATTCATATAATTTATTGATCAGTTTACTCATTTATTTACTTACCTATTTATTACCTAATTATTTATTTATTTACTTCATTGTTTTTTTATTTTATTATTTATGTATTCATTTACATACTTAATTATTTGATTGTTATTTATTTAATTAATTACTTTATTTATGCTTACTTAATATATTTATTTACTTTTTAAAATTTATTTATGTGTAATAGGGGACTATGACTTAAGCAACTGTCAATGGGCTACACCATATGTTGTGGGAAGCTTTATTAAGAAATTCTTTGCCAAACTACTGAAACCCTTAATTCCATACTATATGCATCCTTCTTTGATAGAAGTAGCAAGTGAGTTCAATTATGACTATCTGAGTTTCATTATTAGATGTAGTTGGTAGTGAGTGAATGAAGCGAGCAAGGCACAGTCAGAGTTAATATAATTTGAAAATTGGGGATATTAGCATATAATATGTGTGTGTTTGGACGTACATATATCATTTTGTACATTGACCCCTTGTTTTTTTTTTGTGGTCACTTCATCCCATACTCCATTAAACAGAATTCTTTGGTTTATTGATCTTTACTCATATCATCCAAGGATATTTAATTGTTTATCCCTTTGAATTAGGTTGTCTCTGACATATCAGCTTTTTTTTTTTGCAGTTGCAGTTAGGTTTTACAAAACCTACTGGGGTTCATTTTGTAGTGGCTACTGCAGTAGTGAGCAATTCTTGATTTTTTTTAGAAGTGCTATTCTTTTCAAGTCCAAAAATTGCAGCGAAGGGTTACTATAGCATTGATAATAGTACGGCGCGTAAGTTGCCCATTCAAGAATGAATGGGAAAAATCGCTGTTCAATTGAAATCGCACGGGGGAAAGTGAAATAGCGCGTAACTAATTGAAATACCTCAGTAACTAAGTGGAAACTAAGTGAAATACCTCGGTAGCTAAGTGAAATAGTACGGGTAAGTGCGCACGCGTAGAGCGTTAACCTTGGAAATGTACAGTTCGAGTAGTTTGCAGTAGGGGACAATGTGCAAGAGACTTTTAAAAAAGCTGGCCTACTATTAACGAGTGATAGCATGGATAACCTGTGCTATTAGGGATCATTAGCACTTGCAAAGCAATTGAGATAACACTCGGCTTCGCCTCGTGCTATTTCAATCGTTACTCTGCTATTACTCATACAAATCCTTAACCATACTTATTTTAAATCAGAATTGTCAATAGTAGCTGGAGTGATTTTTGTCAGTCAGGAACTAACTACTAGCCATTTAGAAAGGCTTATTGTTTGTAAATAGAGCTACAAGTATGGAGCCATTGACAATGTATTTTAGTTAATGTGGAACTTTGTCCATTTTTTAATTTTCCCGAGTGATGCCTTCCTAAACTAGGTGAATGGGAGCTACAATTAACTTTAGGCTAACTAATAAATGTAGCCATTTTTGTTTTTGCCTACAAATTTAAATTTAGTGGCAAAGTCAAATTTTGTTCAATTTATATCAATTTAAATGTTTTTGCTACCCTGTTGTTTGCATTATTTGGATATAATGGCCCACTCACCATTTGAGCTGTACCACTTCATTAGTAATACTATATCATCAAAAAAAAAAAGTTGCAGTGTGCTATGTGTTTGTGATTAGCATCTCTTTAGGAATAGTTTTGGAAATTACTTAATGCTGTAATTAAATATTTGGTTAGAATCTGTTCATACTGAAAGAGTAGAAAAAGTATCTGGATTGGTAAAGGAACTTCCCGAAGTCAACTACGAAACTCTCAAGGCTGTCATTCGCCACTTAAAAGAGTAAAAATTATGATATTATTTAGCTATACACTTGACAAGCAAAGGTGATTTTTGTTTTAAATAATAGAGGAGGGAAATATTAAGAAATTGAAATTGCTTTAAAAATGAAAATTAAACATAAAATCTAATGGTTCATTTTTTTGTTATTATTTAGAGTTTCTGCCATGAGTGATTTCAATGAAATGACAGCAGCAAGTTTGGCAAATGTTTTTGGTATTGCCTTAATGCATCCAAGTGAAGCGGCATCTTTAGAAGAAATAATGCAAACTACACCATTTCTGAACCGTGTTGTAGAACTCATGGTGACTAACTATGAGACTGTGTTTGACGATACCAGTAAGTTTGGGTATTGTCTTTATTATGGATTATATTGTTACTATGTAAAGTAAAAAAATTAATAAAATTAATAAATTTCAACATAAAAATGTCACAAGATTAATCAGATCTCCAAAAGTAAAACAATAAGATGTTCTTCAAGAATTGCTACATGTATTCGTCATTAATTTAAGGTAGTCACGGTTAGTCCAGGTAAAAAAACCTGAATCGATTACATTATGGCATCAGAAGGAAAATGCAAATGTTCATTGTTCATTTCCGTCTAAACTAAGCCATTATTTTATATTTTCTTTAAAAAAAGGCAAGAACCATAATGTTATATAATTATTTCTATATTGTTCCATAGCTAAGGTAGTAATCACTGCAGTTTCTAAATATCAACTAAACATTGGCTAGGAATTAAAAATTCAATCTATGATCAACTAAAAATATTGTTCATATTCAAAGCACAGGTTGTAGAGCTTATGATGTGAAGTTAGCTGAATAATTCTGAGTGTTGGTTCATAGGGTCTCCCCACACCCCCAGGTAATAGTTTAGCAGCTGCTCTGACCTTGTTGGGTAGGCAATACAGTGTGTGATAACACCTGAGGGATATCTGTGATATCATGAAATATCTCACTGGGTCATGTACCTGGAATACTACTGTGAAGATACCCAGCATTGAATATATATATTTAATTATATAATATATACTTACCTTCCTTCCTTCCTCCCCTCTCTCCCTCCTTTCCTCTTTCTCTCTTTCCTCATTCCCTCTTTCCCTTCCTCACTCTCTCTCCCTCTCTCTCCTCCCCCTCTTTCTTTCTTTCTTTCTTTCTTTCTTTCTTTCTATTTCTGGTACTAATTTCCTATTTCCTTGTATTTTATGAAGGACCGGCAACTAAAAGAAGAAGAGAGCAAAGAAAGAAGAAAGCAGTCAAGAGTAAGTTCTAGCTGTTTGATTTGACAGTACCATAATGTGCAAAATACAATTGTAGAAAAATATACATAATGTGCATGCATAAAAATATTACATATATCAGTACATGAATCTATACTTACTTACAAGTACTTATAGATTATACAGCTTACATACATAATACATGTACATATAAATATAAATACATACATCTACATACTGACGAGCAAATTATGAACACAATGAAAAAATTTAGTTAATATAAGGTTATTGAATTGAAAAGTTTAGGGATGAAGCAATCGTAATATAGGAGCTTTTTAGTTATTTTAATAGTCTTAAGTTTTTTGTACTTCAAATTCTTTTGTTTACGTTTTGCTAGGCGCATTACTGCCTACCACTCCAAAGACACAAAATTATGAATAATTTTAAAAGAAAATTTTATACATCATAATGAAAAAAAAAAATATACATAATTCAGTATTATTCTATCCCGGTAGACCCAGTATTTGGAGAGGACCTTACTGATGTTTGGGGACGTGATGAACTAGAAATTCCCAAGTTCTTCACCGAATTAGTGAAGTACATTGAAATGAAGGGGGGATTAAACACAGTGGGCTTGTACAAACAGTCTGCAAATCCTGCTGGAGTAAATTTGCTGAAAGAGTTTATCGAGAAAGGTATAGTTAAAATGTTAGAGTAGTGATCTGTATATTATTTGTATAATTGATGATAATATTTTTTTGTCTTCCTCTTAGGTGTTGTTGATTTTGAGACATTAGATTGGTTGGATCCACACATAGCAGCCAACACCCTTAAGCAGTTTTTCACAGAACTTCCAGAACCTTTGATACCTAATAATATGCATGGAGCATTTACTGAGACATCAAGTAAGAATAAGTGGTCACATATGTAAATTGTAAGTGTTTATTCACTAATGAGTAATGGGCCAAGTATAAAACAAAAGCAAACAGGTTAAGAAACATTCCCCTGAACTGCCAGTCTAAAATATGCAACAGCTTATTATATAAGTATTCTTGTAGATAAAATTAACTCTGATGATAATAGGAAAGTGTGCTCATAATTTTCATGATTGAGAGTGTTATAGACTTGTTTGATCAACATACAATAATTGAATGATTTGACCAAAATTTTACAGCAGATTTTAGCAAAGTTCTCCAAAATTACCAAATATTTATGATCACTGTTTTGGTGTATTTACATTTTAATTGTAGAAAAGAAGTACCTCTCTGACAAATTAGAGAAGTATAAAAGTCTTTTGATGGAAATACCAGATGCCCATTATCTAGTCCTGCGTTGCTTTATGAGGCACCTAAAAAAGTGAGTAATGTTGGTTGAAAGCAGATATTTGAACCGACTTTGGCCCTTTTTTTCAGGATTGTAGAAAACAAAAAGGTGAACAAGTCATCAGCAGCCAATATGGGGGTCCTGTTGGGTGGCACTTTGATGCGAATACCAGAAGATAGTTCTGCAAAGAAAGTTGTAAGTCTTCAGAACGGCGTTGTGGAAGTTTTGGTCAGAAATTGTAAAATGATCTTCCACAGAAAATGTAAGTCACATCCACTATAAACCTAATAATGATAAAGCAATTTTATCTATTGGCTTAAGTTAATACAATAGTATTTAATTTATGATGCTAATATAATTGGCGAGCGAGCGGAGCGAGCGAGACACTCTCAGGGGTAACACAATCGAAAATCGGGGATATTTGTTTGTTTATATATATGTGTGTGGACGTACGTATGTCATTTTGTACTTTGACCCTCACGTAATTTTGTGTTCACTCTGTGTTCGACCCCATCCCAAACTTCACTCAACAGAATCCTCCGGTTTAGCAATCATTACCCGTATCACCCTAGAAATTGAATTGTTTACCGCTATGAATTCTTTTGTGGGTGAAGTTAAAACTCAAAAAACTTATGGAAGCTCCATTTCTATTCGAGTTGGTGGTGGTGGTAAGTTAATACGCTATTTGTCACAGTTATAAGCCCTACGCAACAGTATTTACTTGAAAATTATTGTCCACTAGACTAACCACGAAGGTAAGTCTTGCGTAGGTATGTTCGAATGTGTGAAAGTATTGTGCATTACAACTACTACTAAGAATATCACAAAGAAAAAGGTTTATAGCGTGACTTGATTTTGTTGCTCCTTTTTCAATTCAAACAGTTGCGGGAGCGGTTACTATGGTATTGAATCCCCTTTACCGTATATATACGTGATTTAAAAACTCGACTATATTTTAGTAGCTTGAGTGTTAGAAGTTATAATCAATTGTTTAACAATAGTGCAGTTTTAGGCTCGCTTGCCATTTGTGCTCAAGCACACTACTAGTAATAGTACTGTGTGTAAATTGCCCTTTTAAAAAAGTATGTGGAAAAACGATGTTCAATTGAAATCACACAGGGAAAGTGGAATAGCATGGTAACTAGCTAAGTGAAATAGCACAGAAACTAAGTGAAATACCACAGTGGCTAAGCGAAATAGTATGCGTAAGTGCGCATATGTACAGTTAGAGTAGTTTTTAGTAGTTGGAGATTATGTCATTCTTTAGTGCAGAAGTTTACCCATATTCGAAGCAATTTTTTCTACAGATTAGGATGAGCCATAGGTTGAAAACGAAGTTCCAGAGGAAACTAATCCTGAAATAAAGAGATAGTGAGTAAACAATACAGTGTAGCTACAGTGCAAAAAATAGCTGGCCTACTATTAGTGAGTGATAGCATGGGTAACCTGTGCTATTAGGGATCAATATCACTTGTAAAGCAATTGAAGTAGCACTCGGCTTCGCCTTGTGCTATTTTCAATCGCATTACTTGTGCTGTTAATCTCAAATGCATGGTTACCCGTACTGATACTCATACTAAATATAATTGGTGGTTAAGCGAGACACTGTCAGGGGTAACACAATTGAAAATTGGGAATATTTTTTACTTAATGCCTTCCTAAACTATGTAAATAGTTAAGCTAGAAACTTCAGGCGAACTAACTTGTTATTTTTGCATGCAGATATATGGAATTTTTAAGTGTACCCATTACTTGTTCATAATGACTTGCTCAACATAAGTTCAGAAGCATCTCGCTAATTCGGAACTCTCTAATCAAGCATCCTTAGAATAAATATACTGAGGGTTCACACCTTTGGTATATATACTTTATTATTGTTGTTTTATAAAGTCTATCAACTGGAACTATTATACACACATTTATTAAAGAATAAAAAACAGGAAAGGCACATTTATATGCCAAAAACAGCAGTATTATACTGGCTCTGAATTAAAACAAAGAAAAAAAAACAATTAAAAAGACAGCAACAATAAAGCTTAGAACCCGTTGCTATATTGTTACTAGGTGTACTAACTTGGTAAGTGTGCACTATTTTTTGCCTTTAGGTATATAAACTGTGCATACTAAACACCCTTGGGGTATTGCTATTTTTGAGTTTGAGTTTAATAGAATAGGCCGGATAAAGCTGTGTGAGGCCTGGATATGATATGTGAGGGTCTACTACCCTCTCATATCCGACCTATAGGGACCAGCCCTAGTTCGACAACTCTCCTGCAGGAATTTACCATAGCTAGCTGCTTAACTGTTTACCACGAGCAGAGCAGCCCAGGGTAGATTTAGATCTGGAGATAACAGCTGGCAGCTACAATGCTAAAGTAAACCTGCCAGGTGTGCTTCAATTGAATTTTAATTGAATTTTAATTTTGGGCAGGAAATTCGCTTGACACCGCCATATTTGTGCGAAAATGCTGATAAACCAAGTTGCTAGTGGAAACTGGGCCGGCTTTGGGTAAACCGGTTCTAAAATAGTTAGAGCATGCGCTCAGGTACTGGTGGATTTAGTGCACAAAGCCCTCACGGCCCTTGGGCTTCAGTGCACTAAATCCACCAGTACCTAAGCGCGTATGCTCTAACTATTACATAGTACACTTCACAATAAGTATTCAATTTGTAAGAATAGGCAAATCAAAATTATATTTTGCTGCTCTTTGTTTCAAGTGTGCCTCTGTGTTTCTATATGGAATATTTATTTGCTAAGCAAGTAGAGCCAATTTTCTTCTTGAATCACACATGTACACATGTTAATTACATGCCAATCTTTCTCCCTTTTGAGATTTTGTGTTGGGTCTGAATGAAAATTCCAGTCACTGACCTATCTGGCTTACAAATAGTTTGCAAATAATTTAAACCTTTTACTGAAGTGTCTTTTTGAATTAAAGGGTTTATGAAGCTATCTATTATGGTTTACTTTGTTACTTGTTTTTAATAAGAACTGTAGTGCAGTTCAAAAGTTTAATGTTTCTATAAAAGAAAAAGTCAATTTCATAGTTTCCTGAAATGTCACATTCTTAGCCTGTAAAGTCCTTTGACCCTTATTCTAATGGTGGGTAAAGTAAAATTGATTCAATAGCTACTGGTGTGAGGTGTCCCTCTGGTTTGTCACAGAAACTTACCAGGCAGTGGTAATGAATATTTAGATTCACTGGCTAACGTCATAGTCAAGGCATTTATCCACATGAATTTCTGTGGATATGCAGCTGTCTAAATAATTATTTTGTGTAGCTTTGTCAGAATCATATTTAGGCCAAAAAAGTGTGGGGGCAATTCCCCTTATGCATAAGTGGATGGGCAATTCCCCCCCTTCCCATGCCCCTGCTGCTACAGAAGCCACCACTACTCAGGAAATTGAGATAAGAAAGTAGTTTATACTAAGCTAAACTTAATGGTCAATGGCTACACACTTTTACTATTAGGAATCAATGGACTGTATGATAATGCCTTCCTAAACATGGTGAATAGGAGCCAGAACATTAGCTTTAGGAAAACGGAATAAATGCAGCCATTTTAGTTATTATTGCATACAGATCTTGTAGTCTACCTTTATCAGATTTAAGGTACATTTACAAGTGTTTTACCTTGTCAGTGTAATTTGAATTATTGTGTACAAATTACTCACATTGTGCCATTTGTGCACTCACACCACTAGTATAGTTAATGTCTCATCAGTTATAGATGGCAAACAACTGAATTTGCTGGTGTTGACCTTTTTCTATAAGATATGTAATACATTTGTAAAGAAAATGGAAGAAAAAAGCAGAATACAATCAGCTACAGTGAACATGTGTTTGTCTCCTCAGTCCATAATTTTGCATTTTTTTCTTTGCAGTCCCAATGTTTACTTCTGACTTGACTTCACTGTGCAGACATGAAAAGAAGACAGTACCCACATTTTTTACTCAGATCCTGGAGAGAATTGAAACTACTGGACTAATAGAGGAAGTTGGTATATATAGGCCTCATGCAAACCCAGACAAAATAAGACAATTTATGGATGAGATAAATGAAGGTAAGGAGAGAAATTGCATAGTCACATATACCTAATAATTATCTTTTAATACAACTGTGGGGGAATAGTGTGGGGGCATGGATGCTTGGGCCTAACTATTCTGTTCTGCACAGGTCTTTTGAAAGATATTTTATTTTAAGTTCTTTGATACAAAGACAAGCACAAGAAACAGGGACTTTGACAGAACTGACAAAACTGACTGTAACAATGGAATATATAACAAATTCAAAATGATTCAATAAAAGCACATGATACACCAATTAACAAGACCACACATGAATGAACAAACAATACAAGTGACAAGTCTATTAATATTATTGTTCTCCAAATCTTCACTTATTTTCACTTCCACTTCTTTAATGTTGGGTGGGCCCCACAACAACAAATTTAGAAAAAGGGCTAGGGGCATAAAATATCTATAGCTTTGGCATTATAATGAGTTTCTATTGTTGTATGCTTCCAAATCTTAAAAGATTTCATATAGCTGTTTGGTAAATGATCTTTACTTATTCTTGTTGTGTCTCAGTGGAATAAAGCTGCAATATTTGTCACAAACCAATGTGCTACAGATTCAAACAGAGCACCCAAAAAAACTCACTATATACCAGTAATGATTACTGTAGAGGATGATTTGCTCATCAAGACTCTAGCAAAAGCACGCTTCAGCATGTACAAAAGCATCAGAGATACAGTACTGTAATAGGGTTATCCGTAGACAGTGTACTGCATCAGGATTGCTAAAGTTAGCTCAATACATTAGATTGTGCTAAATATAGAGAACAAATGAATGCTTGAAAAGCATCAATTAGTATATACTTGTGGATAAGCTTGTAGTTCTCATAAAAAGTTAGATGATAGCTTGTCTATGCAACTTTTCTTTGTCCCCATTTGTGCCAAACTCGATGGAACCATTAACACTATTGAAATGCAACAATTCCCTTCCCTTTGCGGACGAACGCGGGCGAGCAATTATGTAATTAAACACGCGCACGCCGTAAAACCAATTAGTTGCCTGAGACGACGGCGTTTTACCGGTTGGAGTTCGACACGTGGAAAAAGAAAACGGGCGAGTGTTTCTTTTGTGTTAGGCCTCAAATAATCGGCCTCTAGCGTTGTAGCTATGGTAATTCGTTAGTTTATAGTTTATAGAGTTGTTTTGAATACAAACTTAGTTGGAATTATCGAGGAGGCCATAGTTTGTTAGCTATTTTTTTAGCATATATTTATGAAAGGAGAAATCACACCCAAGTGTAAGTTCTAGTTTTAGTTTGCTTATTTCTAGCTACTTTAGGCCTTTACTTCTTAGTAGATGTTCTATTTAAAAATAGCTAGACACAAAGAGTAGAAAAATTTTTTTTTATTTAGTTGGTGCACTTGATATAAGTTATACTTATTTTATAAGACTTATTTTGTAGAATAGAGATTGCAAAATGTATACTATGTAAGCTACTGAAAGTTTTAGCGCGCTACACGCTCTGTAACTGTAATAACAAAACAGGAATGAGCTTGTCACAAATTCGTGACAGCCGTATTCTCTTGACGCACCCGTTGCGTCACAGATTCGTGACCATCGTACGCGCGCGTTAAGTTACGGCGGTCACGAATTCGTGACGATCGTACGCAAAGGGTTAAGTAGCAGTTTTCTCTGTTTTAACAGCCAATTGAACATTCACATGACACCAGAAATGCCCAAGTTTAATGTAAACATTGATTTGTAGCTTCCAGGATGCTGGCTGTTGTTTGCTACATGCAAGTCACCCCGTAGGATATATAAACTGTAGGCATATACCACCAGTTATCTCATTGCTATTTACATTTTGTTTTTTTTTAAACAGAGTTCAACTTTAAGTACCACTAAGTAAGACTTCAGCAAAAGTTATATTAAGTAAAACAGTAAAAATTGCAATTGTTCATTCAGCCAAGAATAATTCGTTAATTCCATAGCTAACCAACTAATTATAACTTGCATTCACAGTTGGAATTACATGGTTAGATATGTATTTTTTCCTCTATCAGAGTTAAGCATGGTTACATTTAGCTAACCTGTTTCCCATTGGCATATACAAACCGCAAAATTTCACATCATTTCTAATAAATTGATCTATTTGAACATATACATGAATCTCATTCCTCTTTTGTAATGATTTCTTAAAACGGTAAGCAAAATGGAACCTACGCACTTCATCAAATATGTATTAACTATTTCTTTCTTTTAGGTGCTGAATTTAATTTTGAAGATCCTCGCTTACAGAGAAGTGAATTTTTGACTGGAATTTTGAAGACCTACTTGGTAGTAATGGCAGAACCACTAATACCAGCTGATGCAAGTAGAGCTTTAGTTACAGCTTCATGTAAGTGCATGTACGGTATACACAGCTAGTTTACAGTCTCTTTTGACTGAGATGTTAATTAATATATGTTCACCACAATTTTAATTTTTTTTTTACTTTTTCTTTGTTAAGGGGGATGGGAAAGGTGATTGTTAAAATAATCCTCTCTGTTACTTGCAAACTATATTCCTATTTTATAAGCCTATATAGATGAATGTTGCCTTCTTGTGATGAAAATTTTTTAATTTGCTTCCACTGATTCCTTTCAATTTTCAATAGATTCATGTTTTACACCTTGCAGGTTATCTATTTTTACCTTTTGCCAAGTATTTTCATCTCCTTATTTCAACATTTAAGGGTTGTAAAAGCTATATTTTTTATAAGCACCATTATTCCAGATAGATCACATTATTTTTAGATAGATCACATTATTTTTAAATGAAAAATTTTCATTGTAGACAACAGATTAGTATATACTCGTGCAGAAGAAATGGCATCCGTCTTGAAGAATATCCCAGAGTGTAACTATTGTACATTAAAGACTCTTGTTGACCATTTATTAAGGTATGCTGGAGTTAAATTCTTAAAACTATTAATAGTACGGCACGTAAATTGCCCATTCAAAAATGTATGGAAAAAAATCGCTGTTCTATTGAAATCAAACGGGGAAAGTGAAATAGCATGTAACTAATTGAAATAGCACAGTAACTAAGTGAAATGCCATGGTACCTAAGTGAAATAGTACGGGTAAGTATGCATGTGTGCAGTAGTACGGGTAAGTATGCATGTGTGCAGCATTAACCTTGGAAAGCACAGTTCAAGTAGTTTCTAGTTGGAGACACTGTCATTCTTTATCCAGAAGCTTCACCCGTATTAGACGGCATGTTTTTCAACAGATTAGGAGGAGCTGTAGGTTGAAAACAAAGTTCTAGTGGAAGCTAATCCTGAAATAAGGAGATAGTGTGTGAAAGATCAAATGCTATTACTCACACGTATATATAATCACCATTGATTAAACTGAATCTGAAGTATATTCTTTTTTAAGAAATATTTTAGCCCTTATGCTCCATTGACTTCTGAAGAATGTCTTCAATGTTTTTCCACCATATAAGCTAGGCTGTGTGGGATTTGTTTAATGATATCACCCTAAATCAAAATGATGACTGCGATTTGATAGGACACATGTATATTCAATTATCAATATCTGTCCATTAGGTTTTTTCCCATTAGTATACATTGCTACTGATGTCACATGATTTATATAATCTAGACATATCCAAATTGTGTGCAGTTAAGACTCAAATTAGTCACTTTATCATGAGATAAGTTCTGAGATGAAATATGGCACAGATAAAGTTATTGGGTCCCTTTTCCTATTTTTTTTTTTTTTGCTTCACCACATAGCATGATGTACTAGTGAAGGTAAAATCTGTATAAATGGCCTTCACAACTGCAACAAATAGTGACATAAAGAAGAACTGACAATCATAATATGATAAATGAAGGGTATGAATCAAAATGATATAGAAAACCTAATAATAAGGAATTTATCTACCTATGAGGCAAAATATATCTATGAATTCATATTGCTTATAATCAGAGGTTCCACTGTATGTTTATGTAATAGTTAAGCCATGGGTTTGAGTAACCATCGCTGATCACTAATGGCAAAGCTCGAGAAAGAGGGGGTTATTGGGTGAATGAAGCAAGACGCTCACTAGCGAGTCTCAAGATTTTGTATAATTATCGAGTGAGAGAAGCGAGCGAGATACTATTAAGGGTGGTTAATGCAAAATTGGGTATATGTTATATGTATATATGTGTGTATGGATGGTATGTATGCCCCCTAAACGCACGCGCGGTGAACTTTTTTCTTCTAAAAACTCAGCTTGTTATGCTTGACCCCAGTTTATTCTGAAACTACAGCATTAAGCAAGTCTTACTTTATACTTAAGCACAGAAGTGTGAGAAAATTCCTGCGAAAATGCTTGCTTTTCAAGAAACAAAAGTTGATTTGACCGGTTACTATGACCCTTTTCCAGACTTAATTTCAAAACTTCTCTGTTTTAGGGGGATACGGAGTGCCGATTGTTGGTTGTCAAGAGTCATTGGTAGTCAGAATGCCGTAGTATTAATGCTAAGGAAGCTACTACTACTCGAGGGAAGCTGCGGTAAGTACGCAATTCCATATTTGTTAGCTAAATATGAAAAATAACTCTGGCCTTTCTTTTTGTAGCTAAGAGCTTGTTGTCAACAGCGACTGGTAAATTCAAGTAGTCAGAATGGCTCAAATTTGGTACTACAAAAGTTACCACTGCTCAAGAAAATGAGGTAAGAAAGTAATTTTGTATTTGTGTGCTAAAATTGATCGTCTTTTGTTTTTGTAGCTGAGAGCTTGTTGTCAAGAATTCGAGGTAAGATGGTCAAAGTAACTTAAATTTGATAGTACAGAAGTTATCAATACTCAGGAAATTGAGGTAAGTAGTAATTCCATATTTGTTGGCTAAAATTACAAATAATAACACTGGTTTATTTTTTTATCGTAGCTGAGAGCTTGTTCAAGAGTTACTGGTAATTGAGATTATCAGAATGGCAGATGTTTGATACTAGTATTTATAATACTTATTACATGAGTCAGAGTGTGATACGGCGAGATATTTCAAGAGCAGGCTAATTTATTTTTACGAGCCAGAGGCAAGTGAAAATAAAGCCTGAGAGTACATCTCTGTCAAAAAACAACAATTTCTTCTGAGCACAAATTAAACACTATTTTTTTGATAGACTGTCATTCTTTAGCGCAAAAGTTCTATCCGTATTAATCACCAGATTTGAAAGAGCTGAAGTTTTAGCTAATCCTGAATTCCAGAGATAGTGAGTGAAATATAATTATCTACAAGGTATCTACAGTGCCCATGATAAAAACAAAAGAATGAAAAAAAAAGAAAAAAAGAAAAGAAACAAAACTGGTCAACTATTAGCATATGATAGCACAAGTAACCTGTGCTATTTGGGTTAATAAAAAAAGCAATTGAAATAGCACTCAGTGTCACCTTGTGCTATTTTAATCACATTATTCGTGCTATTAATCCCAAGTAGCATGGTTTTCTGAGCTATTGCTGATACAATATTATAATGACGATGAGAATTATTTTCCTTACATTCATTATTAATAATAATGTTTAGTAGCTCACCAAATGTATTTTTTCTTGTAGAGTGATCTCATTAAGTGATGTCAATGGAATGCCATTAGAAAATATAGTAATGATTTTTTCCTTTATGTTGACTCGACCCAATTTTCAAGTAGAGGAATATAAAATGCGTAATTACTTTCATGCAATTCGAAATATGATAGACTTATGGCCACACATAACTGACATCTGCAAGCTGTACAGATATAGTGAGTAGCAGTATTGGTAGTAATAATATTAAATAATAATAATAATAATAATAATAATAATAATAATTATTATTATTATAATGATAACACTAAACAACAGCAACAACAACAGCAACAACAACAGCAACAATAATAATGATCTATATAATAATACGCTTGTCAGTCAACGACAACGACAACTGTGTGATATTCATATATAATTTGTAAATAATTCATGAGCTGAGCATGGTTTATAAACATCAGCAGAATTGGTTGGCTGGCTGTGTGAATCCCCTTCAGGATATAATAAACAGTAAGCATACCCTCCAGTTATCTTGCTATTTATTTTGTGTTTATTATATCACCATGGAGAGTTTTCGACATCATTGACCCCTGAAGAGGATCAGCTAGAAATCGAAACGTTGGATTTGGTTTATTTCAATATTGGTTGTTAAAACTGAGAAAATTTGCTATAATTATACTTATTTCATTCGAGAATGACTGAATCAATAGTAATAATAATCCTATGTTATTAATAATCATTGTAACACATTTGGAAACTGCTGAAACATATTGGACAGTTATGAATTTGGGATCGGAAACAGCTTTAAATCAATAATTGAAACTGCCATAACATATTTATGAGTTACTTTTAGCAAGCAAAGATTAGATGGCTTTTTTTTGGATAAATTTAAACTAAATAGCTTCATTTATCCTTTCAGTCTTCAAGCAATCATAACTAGCTTATAGAGATGTAATAGTTATGCCATGGCCAACGAGGGGTTATGGAATATAACCGTCCCGATCCCGAGGGCTGCCCAGGGATAAGGGCGGTGATATTCCATAACCCCGATGTTGCCATGGCATAACTGTTTTATACCATAGTTGCTGCTACTACTACTCTCTCATATCCACCTAGGTATATGGGACCAGCCCTACCACATATAACTCTCCTGCCGCTCTCATACCACAGGAATTTACCACAGCTAGCTGCTTTACTGCTTACTGCTGAGCAGCCCAGGTAGAGTTAGATCTGGAGATAACAGCTGGCAGCTACAATGCTAAAGTAAACTTGCTAAAGTAAACTTGCTAAAGTAAACTTTCTGGCGTGCTTCAATTGAATTTTAATTGAATTTTAATTTTGGGCCGGAAACACGGGGAAAATATCACTTTTAATCCATGGGTGTTACCGCAGCAACCATGGTATAAGTTTGTATAATCTATGTCTATAATATTACATATGGAGAAGGCCAGGTTTTATAAATTTTGCGAAATTATTGATGACTACTGGACAAGTGTACTTCCCTATTATAATACAATCTAAAAATTGTCGCTATTCATAGTCATAATTGTTAGGCAGCTCATATATTCTTGTAGCTTTCTGCCCCCTCATTAGAAAATTGACAAGTTATTCTATTTTTTGCCAAACACTTTGTCTTCTTCTTTCATATTAATCTTTATGTTCTTATAGCTCCAGTATTTGGTTGTGAGTTGTCTAAATTATGTGCTCGGGAAGAGAGAACAGTGCCTATAATAGTTGACCATTGTATTGGGTATATCGAGGCTGAGGGACTGAACGAATTTGTTTATGAATCTACACAAGAGGACCCTTTTTTTATTTCCAGTATCGATGCTCTCAAGAAAATATTCAATCAAGGTAACTTAAATCTTATATAGGGAAAAGTAGACAGCATTAGTATCTATATTATTTATGTACATATAAGTATTTATTCCTTTTCTTTAATGTTCAATTTGGAATCTATTTATTTTATGGAGTATTTATTTTTTTATCTGATGCTTACAAACATTCTTTATGATGTAGTAAATCTTGCCTGAATTGGTAATGTTTTGTTTGTAATAATAGCAAAGTATATTAATTTTAAATTTGAACTTGTTAGTTATGGGTGGATATTTTTTGTTTTAGGTATACTTCTAGATCAAGCTGCAACATGGATAACTGACGAAGTTGTCGCAGCTTGTTTGATGGAATATTTTAAGGAATTGCCAGAACCATTGATACCACAAAATTTATACCAATCGTTCATCTCAGCCATAAGTAAGCTTATATACTATTATATAGGCTGTTAATAAATGAATTAATTTACAGTGTACAAATACAGAACTAAGAAAAGCCTTAATCAATATTGCTAAGTTATATATTTCCAATGTAAATTCACAAGATGAAGATTAATTGGCTTGTAAGCGAATCTAGCAAACACCCTCAGGGGTAATGTAATTAAGATTCCACTATTTATTATTCCTTACAGTTTATTGCTAATTTATGTTTTTAAGTGTGACCCTTTACCTCTAGCATGGATTTTTTCAGATGCTTTCATACTTAAATTTAGTGTACTTTGTAAACTAACAGTGCCGAGCTGACTATAAGACCCACTGTAAGACAAGACTACTTTGCTAGTGCCATTACATGGCAAGTACAATTGGATTGTTTTAAGTTCTACCTCTTAGCATAAAGTAGCAGACATAAATCCCCTGAAAAAAGACAATCACTGGTACCATTAAATGACAAGTGAGCTTTGACTTAAGTGTGCTGCTACATTTTAAGTTCAATGTTGTGCTAACTACTAGGAGAAAAAATATGTAAAAAAGGTGTCACTCCAAGGTTTCTTTTGTTTAGCCTATTAATCAATTGAATTTTGTTGATGGACAGATGAATTTTTTTTGTAGTCAAATTTTTTGATGAAGCAATATAATGTCATGCACTTTGGAATTTCTTTTGATCTTAATATTTTTCTAAACTTGTGGCTAACTCAGGTTAAACTATGCTATTAGTGAATGCTAACTAAAAATTATGTATTGTTTATTTAGGACACTATCGTGAACACTATGATAGAGTAGAAAAACTCTCCTTAAGAGTGAAAGAGCTAGATTTGCCACACTATCACACCTTGAAACTTCTTATGGGCCACTTAAAAAGGTAAAACGAGCTCGAGTAATTTACTGAGTTGCTCAATTATATTGTTTAATCTTCTCTCTTTTAGACTAATGGAAGCAAGTGGTGACTCTGAAACTAGATTGGTTCACATCATTATGAAATTCAGCGAAATTGTCCTGGGAGCACAGCCAACTGATTCAGATCTTAGCCTTGTGACAGCTCATAATGATGTTTTGAAGATTATGATTACAGAATGTGACAATGTCTTTGCTTAATGCTGGCAATCAGAATTCATTGACTTCTATTATGTGATATCATATTAAGACAATATTTTATATGGCAGAAACAATTTAATTTATGAAGAATGCTAAGTATTAGCAAGTGATACAATATTATAGAGTGTCAAAGTCACAAAAAACCTTCCACATTTTTATTTTACAATTATGAACTTCAACGCTCCATACATGATAGTTGTGATGAATAGAAATGAACTTAGATTTAATGCTGGTAATGCTAATATTGGCTTTCTATAAGTTTAGATCTAAAGTGACATTTAGTCACACATTTTTATGCCTTCAAACAATAAAGTGAAATTTGTTACAAAATTGTGCTGCAAGAAATCCTTTAAAATCTGGTTAGAGTATGATGTTAAAAACAATTGTATAAAATAAAGTGCCTACAGTAATTGGAGATAATGGTAGTATTTCCTGTGTCTAAAAATTAAGCAGTATATAGCTATTGGTGTCAAAATGAAAGTAGACACAGCTAAAGGTGTGCAATTGTTCAGTTTACTAAGATACTTTACTACTGGAGGGTGGCATGAATATTACCAGTTAGATTACCCCTTAAGCTAAGCAGAGGGATCAATTAACTATTTTCAGCAAAAGCAGCTGCAAAAAAATAATACAGCTGCAATTAGAAATTCTGGGTATGTACTTGGCAATTGCAAATTATGCCTCAGGGTAGTGGGCGGAGTATAAAGTCATGACAACTAGATTGAGGGACTAGTAGCTAGCTGCTGTTTATGCCTTTTTTCTAGGCCATTCTAGAAGGTAAGAATTCAATTTTAGGCTTAATTACATATGCTATTTCATACATAAGCTTTATGTTTTAACCATTATGTTCTTTAAATGTAGTTCTGGGCAACTAAAGAAATGGCTAAAATCTCTAAAGGTATGTTTACTATGTTTACTGCTCTGTTCAAGATGCTTTCTGTTGCTAATTGTAAATGACTCAAAATTTATTAAAAAAATGTTAAATCTCTTACTCAGGCATTGCTATTCTAGTACAGAATATGATAACTATTACTATGATATCACATGTACATTCACTAATATGAAATATCAGTATGGGAGTAAAGACAACTTATAACTGTGTACAAACTACAGCCACTAGTATTTATATTGACTTAAATTCCTTCTGTAATAGTTGATAGCAATTATAATGTGCTGAAACCAGTGCTTTCCACATGGTGTTTTTATTTTTTAGGTATCTTTGGCAGTGATCTCTCTGTATTGTGCAAATATCAAGGAACAACAATACCTAAATTCTTTGCCAAATTCATATATATGATTGAAGAAATAGGTCTAGATTTGAAAGACATTTACAATACTTATGTTGATGTGGAATTGGTAGAGAATCTCAGGGAAAGTGTGGAAAAAGGTAATACCCCAAATGATTAATGGAAAAGTACGGAGTAAAGCGAGGAAAATATAGAATATTGAATGTATTTTTTAAATTACTTTACTTATTGCTCCTGTTGGAGTGTAAAGAGAATGTTGGGTAGCTAGTCTGAGTCATTCTGAACTTCAAAAAAGGTATTGCAATCTCTTTTTATTCTTTTATGTAGGTTTTCAGTTGGCACAACAGATAGATATACATGCAGTAGCTGGCTGCATAAAACTGTTTTTGAAGGAACTACCAGAACCACTGGTACCATCTGCTCAGTTTCAGTCTCTTGCTGCTATTTCAAGTGAGTGATGTACGATCTAATATATTAAAAAAATATATCCTAAAGCATTCTGTGGTGGTAATGTCCAAGTGGTAGAATCCTAACAGACTGATGGAATAAATGTATTTATTTATCACATTCGTCTTACCTGTATCAATGGCATAGGAAGTGTTGGGGGGGGGGGGGGGGGGGGAGTCCCCCATATAATTTTTATGGCACAACTTAATTATGTGATTTAATGCAACACCTGCAAACCACAAAAAAGAAATGCCCTTTGAGCCCACCCATACAGAAACATTATTCTACACCACTGTGTATTAACTCACATTTATAATATGTACAGTTTATAATATAATATATGGTGCAATAAACTATCTTAAGGATTTGGTAAAGGGAATTCTCAGTCTAGCCACAACCATTAAAAAAGTCATAATATTTATTTAGTAATCATAATTGGTACTACTGTAAAGTAAGCAGTTTGATATCAATTACAACACTATTGAAAACGATTTTTCTACATACACCATTTTTACATGTGATATATTTCACTGTAAGCAATATCTGAACATTAGTGTACAACGTTTATATGAATATTCTATAGGTACTCCAAGTATCCCTCAAGTAGAGATGCTTTGGAAAATTTTGAATGATATTCCCAAGGCCCATTATGACACTCTGCGATTCTTCATTTGCCATTTAAAAAAGTGACTATAATTATTATGTCCAAATGTAGTACAAATTTTGATGTTATTTTATATATGTTTCACAGAGTAGCAGATCATAGTGATGTAAACAACATGAGTGCCGCAAATCTGGCTGCTGTCTTTGGCTCTATCTTGACACGGCCAGGGAAAGAGGCTAGTAATGATGCATTATATTACACTCGAAGAAAGATTGTGGAAATTATGATATTGCGGTGTGAAGGAATTTTTTTAAACAATTGTAAGAAATGCTCTTTATTGGATGAAAAATGCCACTAATAAGAACCCTTGATTTAATAGGTTATACCACATTGCCATGTAACAAAAAAATGATACTAAATGTCTATGATATTAATAATTTTTATTTATGATTAAAGAAAGTGCCAAGGTGATTTCATTGATAGGCTTGTAAATATAACAACATAGTTAAGCCACCAAGATAGTGTTCATGCATTTAAAGGCAGTGTACTGTTTTGATGATTAACCTTTGCATTGAAATTAAACTGACAATTCAGACATAATAGTATAAATCGGCATTTATTAGGAACCTAAACGGAAAAAACAACAACAAAAAAGCATTAAAGTGAGAATGTGTGGGCCATTTGTTTCAAAATATGTACTGAATGAATTTACTTCCTAGCACCTGTGTTTCATGAAGAGCTGAGTACTGTGTGTTCCTACTACAATTCAAGTGTACCAATCTTCCTTGGTCAAATGATGAAGTACATAGAGGATGTTGGAATATTTTGTGAGGGATTATATCAAAGTAATAGTGATCAAAATCTACTCGATAGGATTAGATATATGGTGGAAAAAGGTATGTCAATAAGAATTATGAGAAGTAAAGATTAAGTATCATTTATTAAAGGTAGTCTTTTCAGTACCCATGAAATAACATTTGTCAGTCATGGTAATTTTTTTTATTTATTACTTAAACACTTTCTTTCCTTATCCCTCATTCTAAATACCATATAAATATAACTGAAAATGTTACTCAACCTTGTAATGCATAAAATAATACTTTTTTGGGGGGGGGGGGGAGAATGGAGATAATGTTATCATTCATAGAACTAAATTTTGATTATTTTAATCGTTTGCAGAATCTGGTAAGAAGATTGTCATTGACAAGAAATGGATGGATGTGTGTGTGATTAGCAGTTGCATAAAAATGTATTTACAAGAACTACCAAAGCCCATTGTGCCATTTCTTCAGTTTGTGTCATTTGTTAAGGTGGCAGGTAAGTAGAGTTAGGATGACATCTTCAATTTTTGTTGAAAACCTAATGTGTCTGGTATTTCACTGGTGTCAGATTGTTAATGTGATTTAATTTATAGCTCATTTTGAATTGCTAAACTTGTTATTTAAATTTAATTCTTACCACTTGGCATAGTTCTAAGCATACATGCATCCACCTATCTCCCCACCACTTTCCAACACATACACACATGCTCATACACATTCACTTACATAGAAAATTCAAATCTTGATGCTGTACCAAAGTATGCCAAGATTGTGGCAGGACTACCCTCAGTCAGTTATGAAACACTCAAGGTTCTGTTTCATCATTTAAATAAGTGAGTAGCATTTATTCTCATAGCTACATTATATTGGAGCTATTTTTTTACTACTTTTTTGTGCCATTTACAGAATTGTGTACTATTGCAAGGCTAATAATTTGACAGCTAAAATAGCAGGGGATATTTTTGGTCCATTACTCATTCAAGGAGAGATGATTCCACAGATCTCAGAAAAACATTTGAACCTTCAAAGCAATATCACTGAAGCTATGATCAGTAACTGTGATGAAATATTTCCCCATAGAGGTGAGTTAGACTTGCTATGAACCAGTCTCATAACATCTACATTGAATTAGTTCAAAGAAGTTGTATTTTCTAATAATAGAGATATTGGGCTGTAAATTATCCGTACTTTGCCATCGTCATGAAACAACAATACCAAGATTTCTCATCAAATTTATCTTATTCATTCAGGAGCATGATCCTATAGACTTAGTTGGCTTGTATGACAATTTTCAGAAGTCAAGTGCAATGGTTGACTATCTTAACTGCTCAATAAAGGATGGTGAGTTAAAGTTTGCTGTTAAGTGTGTTTATGTTCACATGTGTATGTGTGCATTACAAGCTCGACTTTATAAAAGTGATACACTTTAGTGGTAGCATATTATTAACCCGTGTCTGTTTGTCATTCATTTTGTCTATTACTCTGTCAATAGAGGATCTTGAAGATGACTTAGCCTGAGTGGTGCTATGCGGTCACACTCATTCATTGTTTACCTGCATTTATAATCACGTGCGCTCACTTGAGCATACAATTTTTGTGTGCTGATTTTTTTCCTCTGGTGTATTTTACGTTAGAAAGTCTCTTCTGTTGCTGGAGGTGTGATTCTTGCATCAGCTATAAGTATGCCTGCTCTTAAAAACATGCACAATGTACATCACTTGTCTGGATAAATATCTGTTCACAGTAGGAATGAAGTTGTCCACACTAAGCCATAGCTAACATAATTATACAGCTGACTAAGTATGTTAAAATTTATGTTCATAAATAGAACAAAATAATGTTAAACTGAAAATCTAAGAACTTTTTTATTCAACAGTAGTGACTTTGCAAATTATTGCATTAAAAAAAAATTAGTTAATGCTGAGGGTTTGCACTCTTAGTGCTCTATTTTATTAAGAGTTAATTCAGGTTGTAAACAATTATATAGAGGAATTTTAAGAATATCTCATGAAAACGCATTTCTCCTTTTTTTTGTTTTGTCTGGACTAGGTGTAGGCATATACTATAGATATTCTAACAGCAGTGATAAATGTACATATTCATTTTCTTTATCTCAATACATTTTTTCCTTATAGGTGAGGAGGTGGACTTATCAGAAGTAGATTTGCATGGTGTTGCTCAATTCATGACAACATTTTTTAAAGAACTACCAATACCACTGATTCCATTGGAAAATTTTGAACCTCTTGCAAAAATTGTTAAAGGTGAGACTGTCTTACAAATTGAAATAGATTTAATTATGGATGTCTACTGTCCCTGTCCTCATTACATCATCAATTCGCTTGTATGATGTTGGACTAGTTTCAGCAATAAATGGAATGTAACCTAGCCTGCTATATTTCATAGGATAAACAACAAGTATTTATTTGTAGTTGCATCTACTTTATACATAGTCTAAAATATGAACATTTGTTCTTAAAAATGAGGGCTTATGAATGAACAAGTATAAAATAAAAATTTTAAGTTGTTCCTGCTCATGAAATTGAAGCATTTATTTTTTGCCTTTTATTGACTCGCGTCATTTTGAAGGTATTCTACACTCATACTGCACTTACGATGGTTTGTTACAATAAATTAGATTTGCCTCTAACACTCTATATACCACATGAATGTTGCTGACTGCAGTATCCTCCAAAATCTCATTAATTAGAAATATTTCATGAAGTACATAATCACAATTTGTACGATATTATTATAAACATTACTCCTTGAACTTTAAGTAGAAGGTAATTAAGCTTGCTTTCTGAGATGTCAATGCAAAAATTTGTCTCTTTAGCTACAACCTGATAACTTTATGAGATGAAATAATTATTTTCTGTAGAAGCACCTGAAGAGCTCAAAGTAGTTCATTTTGCAGAACATATAAAAGGACTTTCTCCTTCTCATTATGATACCCTGCAGGTGCTAATTTGGCACTTAAATTAGTAAGTCAATATTTATTCTTATACATTATTATGTTAAAACTGATTTAATTTATTTTATAGCATTATTGAATATGTGAGCAAGATAACAGCAGAGAGAATGGGAAATGTTTTTGGTCCTATTTTGATGCGAGATGAGAAGCAGGAAGAAGACATTCAAAGTCAAATAGTACAATTATTGTTAGAAGATTATGATACAATTTTTCCTCACTATGGTGAGTGCTAAAGATTCTTTTAATTATCATTTAATAAATGTTGCACACTGCTTTCTTTATAAATGTGTACAGTAGTTAACTGATGTCATGATTTTGTTACTAGTAAATGTTTCATTAATAGTGAAATAAAGTATATTTTTTCATTTATGGTAGTATCAATATAATTGGTGAACAAGTGAAGTGAGGGAGACGTTCTCAAGGGTAACAGAATTGAGATTCCGCGGTGTTTATTTATTTATGGTACCTGCGACCTTTTTAGCCCATGCTATTAATTACATAAACTAGTAAAGCATCTTGATAACATAGTTGACCGTTCAGTAACTGATTTTTGTCCTTTAAAAGCAGGCTAGCCATAATGGCCCACCTAAACACCCGAACTTTCATTTATTTAGCTGACCCAGAAAGAGCACTTTTTATTTTAAGTGTGAGTCAAATTAGAACATTAAATTATCAAAAACTATACATAGATATTATGTTAAGTTGTAGCCCTGGTTAGCTCTCACTTCTAATTACAATAATAATAAAGGAATTGGTAAATCTTTAGTCAATAAAATATAGCTAGGCAAACTTGCTCACCAAGTGCTCAAGCACACCACTTTTTATAGTCATAAAGGCAACACTTTTGACAAATACTAGTCCTTAAAAAGTAGCTACCCACATATTATATGCAGTGGCTGTCTATTTATTTTGTCTTGCAGAGCCAGTGTTTGGATCTGAATTGGCTGAATTTTGCAAGCAACAAGGAACAAATGCTCCAGCATTTCTTGTACAATTTGTTGATTATATTGAAGAATTTGGTTCTCATTATGATAATGTTTATCAAGATACTTCAGAAACTAAATGTGTGGCAAGTCTCCGATACCTGGTTGAAAAAGGTACTAATGAATAGAATTAAATGCATATTTATTTTAATAACTCAACTAGAATTTAGTCATTGAGTTGTTGTTGTTGTTTTTTCACTTATAGTGTTCTCAAAATGATTAAGAAAAGTTATTGAGTATTCTTTTTTGTTCTCAGAAATTTTCATTAAAGTATTTATCTTGTAATACTTTTGTACGTAAATAATTATTGGAAACATTTTTTTTATATCTTCTTTCATATTATGAAGAGTAGATAGTTTTCACTGTTTTCATGAAGGTGTAAAAGTCTTATTTCTTAAATGTAGGATCTGGAGAAAAAGTTGATTTGGTACAAGAATGGATGACCGTTCCTGTTGCCACTGATTGCTTGGTAAAATTTTTGAAAGAACTTCCGCAGCCATTAATAGAAATGGAATTCTATCAATCTCTTCTTGATGCAACATGTGAGCATTAGCAATATAATTAATATGCAACACAAGTCATAACTACACATATATGTATGTATTATGTATGTATAATATATATAGCCAAAAAGAATAGAGAAACAATAGAAATAATTGCAGAAATATTAAAGAAGCTTCCACTTGCCAATTATGTCACTCTAGGAATTCTTCTCTATCATCTAAAGAAGTGAGTTACTACAGGATTTTATGTCAATATATATTTTTAAGTACTTGTCAAACAATACTTGTATGTATACCAATGATGACTCTGTGTAGAATGACGTGGTACTATGAGTTTAACAAGCTCACACTACAATGCGCAGGTGCCATTTTTGGTCCTGTTCTATTTCGGACAAAAGGCCTTTCCAAGCTGGAAAAACATGAACGTCATCAGTGTGATGAAATAGTGGAAATGATGATTGAGGAATGTGAAACTCTCTTTCCACATGTTGGTAAGGAACCAGGATATTAATGATTGTTGTTTGATGATTTTAGTTCAAAAAATTGAAAATAAAAATGCACGTCAGCTATAGTATTTGCAGTTGTAGCGAGCTTCATTTTGATAATAGGTAAGATAACATAAGATATTTTTATTCATTGTTATCTTCCTCTACCACTTAGTTAAGGCGCTGGCATAGGAACAGGGAGGGGGTGGGGGGTGGCACAAAGGCCAGGGCCCCGCATGTCTCAAGACAGGGGGGCAGGTCCTTCTTGTCTCTAGATTGTAAGTTAGTATAGAGTCTTGAAGAAATGATGAGTAATGAAAAGTTGTCGACCATTTGGTGACGACTTATGTGCCTCGAAACAAAAAGACATACTTAGAGCAGACTTAAATGTATGAATCTATTTACTTTGTCGGCCAGCAAAGCATAGCCAACTTTACTATGAGAGCCACCATCAATACTTTTCTAGCTCAAAATGAAGAGTACAGTTTGACCATAAGCATTTTCTGCTTAGTGGATAATGAAAACAGTATTTCAGCATTGCTAATTGCAAGTGGACTTTGTCTCCACCATGCTACTAAATTTTGACTTCAGTATGGCACTAAACACTGTTTGGACTTGAAATAAACTAAAGGTGAGAAACTTCACATTTATGCAAGAAAAGGTGCAGCACAAACTTCTCTCTTCATCGATCAGGATAAAGATGTTATAGCTACCTGCTAGCTAACTTGCCATTTGTGGTGTAGTGCACCACCAGTTGGAGTTCCAGCAATTAATCACACGATAAAACTTTTTATGGGTATGGTATAGCTCAAGTGCCATGCAGGCCCCCTTTCCTCACCAATTCCATCTTCTTTTTAGCACAATTAATTGTCTTGTGATGAACTTCACCAATTCAGTTAATGATGATGATTCTTTACCAAACTGTTTAAGCTCATGGAAATATTCATGAATACACACACAATTATTGCCAGTCACTGTCGTTGTTACTGATGCTCAAGCATTTGTTATATAAATACTTGCAAGACATGCATTCTGTTTCATTGTAAAACATTTTTTCCTAGCACAATTCACTTAAAATAAATAGACTTTAATAATGAGACTGCATTTATGGCAATTAAATTGAACCATAAGCTATGTTATGTGTAGTAATTTTTAATGTGGGAAAAAATTAAAAAAAAATTCCTAAGGAGTTTATATGTTGTGATTACTTGTATTAAAGTGTTTGGATGTAAACTGACTGCACTCTGTGATTATCAAGGAGTAACAGTTCCAAAGTTTCTTGTAATCTTTATGCACTACATTGAAAGAAAAAGTGCAAAGTGTGAAGATACTTACCAAACATCAGGAAATCCTGCCCATGTGAAAGAGCTCAGACACATTATAGAGCAAGGTATGTGATTAAGTAAGTATGGCTAGAAATTATTTTTGTTTCCTCTTAGTTTCAGGAGGAGATATTGACATTTCCAGAGATTGCATTAATGTGCATAGCGTCGCTGACAGTTTAAAAAATTATTTGAGAGAGCTTCCAAAGCCACTAATACCTTGGAAACAATTTAGGTCATTTACTAGTACTATCAAAAGTAAGTTTCTTTTTTTTGGAAATTTGGGAATTCTACAAAAACTGTGTTATATATAATTATAATATTATTATTATATATACTATTGTATATTGCTTTATTGGCAAGTGAGTGAAGAAAGCGAGACAATAAAAGGAGGGATTACACAATTGAGATTCCGTGATTTTGGTTTATTATTTTTATTCTTTGCCTATTTATGTGTTACATGTGACCCCCTTTTTTGCCTGTGCCACCATTTATGTAAGCAGCTAAAGCGTCTTGATAAAATAGCCAAGTAATGAACCTGTCGGCTAAATGTCGGCTAGTTAATAAATATTTACAACTCAATTATTGATATTTCCAATGATAACCATGATTCGAAGGAATATGAGATTTGGTGTTGGAATGCGTAATTTTTAGTAGATCAATCCACTAATCTCGTGTCACAAATGCTACATTGAACAACAAAGAATTATTATACTTATTGTATAAATGTGTTTGAATCGGTATATATTATTTTTTTGCTTTAATGGGTATGTCAGATTCATTACAGTTAGATCTAACTATGTGAAGTTGGAGATTACTATAAACTAGCTCAATTTCAAAATCTCTGCAATTAATTTAAACCAGTAATAATAGGAAGGATTTCAAAGTATTATAAAGTGAAGGAACCAGTAAATTATAACCAAAGTCTACTTTTTACTGTGTATAGAAGCACCTGAAGCCCAGCATGTTGATATATTTGCCATGATTGTTAAAGAACTACCTTTGACTCATTACAACACACTCAAGAGCATCATTGAGCACTTAAGAAGGTAAGTTTGATTTTTTATTATTCATGCACCAGTTATAATAATTAAATTTATATATTTTGTTTAGAATGGTTGACAGAAGTAAAGTAAATAATTTCACTGTGCACAAGGCTGGAGCAATCTTTGGTTCTCTTCTTATGAAAGCAGATACAATCCCTCATGCTACAGCAGAACGTTTGAGTCTTCAGGACAAAGTTGCTGAAATTCTTATCAACAACTGTGAAACAATCTTCCCATATTATGGTGAGGTTAATATCATAGCATTTTATTATTAATTTAGTGTTAAAATTGTTTTTAGATCCAGTTTTTGGGTGTGATTTATCTGCCATATGCCAGCGTGAAGGAACTAATGTTCCAAAGTTTCTAGTGAAGTTCCTTCAGTATATTGAGAAAATTGGACTGGATAAGAAAGGATTATATCAAATTTCAGGGGACCCTATACTAGCCAAAGAGCTCTGCTACACTGTAGAAATAGGTTAGCTTGTTTTACCTGAAATATATAAAAATATCATACTCTATTTCAGTGTCAGAGATTCCATTATGAATAATTATAAACACTCTCTATTTGAAATGACCAATGATGTAATTTTTCTGATATAATTACAGATCGAAATGTTTGGAGATTTTTAAACAAAGTTTAACTTTGCATGCAATTTTCCAACAAATATTTTTAAAATTTTCTTTGAGTATGTGAGCGTAGTGAAACAAAGAAGAAGGGTGTACATGTGGCACATTTGATGTTTCATTGATGCTATTAATATTTAATGTTCACCTCAGGCAATGCAAAGAATTTTGACATAGAAGAGTGGATTGATTTGACTGTAGTAACAGATTGCTTGAAGCTGTTTCTTAGGGAACTGCCAGATCCACTTGTTCCTTTTGCAAAGCAAGAGAAGTTTATCAATGCAGCAAGTAAGTTTAACATTAAAATTAATGATAACCAGGCTAAATGGCACTAATTGAATTTGTTTGTCATGTGTTAGGATTCTTCACTAATAAAGTATAGATTTAGGGTAGCATACTCATGTATATGCTTGTCTAATACGTATCTAGAAATCTTACAAGTACTGTATAAAACAAACATGTGAACCCTCAGTGCTGAACACAATAATCTCAGACCAGAAGAATAACTTGTTGGCTATTCTAATCCGGCATCAATACAGCTCAAGTAATGAAAACTGCAGATGTACATAAATACAGGTTTCATAAGAGAAGATAAACAGGCCAGAGACACTCACCAGTATATTCTGAAATAAAAAAAAATTAGAACAGTAAAAGGTCTTAAATCATCGTTCTGAGAAAGTTCGTACCTAAATCAGCGGCTACTTGTTAGTAATCTCCAAAATCAGAGCATGACTGGCAGACAGATAGACAGACAGACAGAGAGACAGACAGACAGACAGACAGAGACAGACAGACAGACAGACAGAGACAGACAGACAGACAGACAGAGACAGACAGACAGACAAATAGACAAACAGGCAAACAGTTAGGGTGACTACTATAACCATTTGGCACATGCGCACTGAAAGTTGAAAGAAACTATAACTGCTAATTTTTTACCCTTTAAAAAATAAGTGTTTTGGTGACAGTTTTTGTTATTGTGTTTAGAAACTTCTACTCATCAAGAGAAGATAGAAAACATCACAAAAGAAGTAAATATGCTTCCAATGGCCAACTATAATACTCTCAAAATACTTGTGGAGCACTTGAGAAAGTGAGTCATTGATAATTAATTTCCTGTATTTCATTTATTTCTTCATGCAGAATTGCAGAGAATAGTCAACTGAACATGATGTCAGCTACTAGCTTAGCCTACATATTTGGTCCCATAGTGATTCGAGCAAGAACACCTTTACAAACAGAAAGTCATATGATGTTCCAGCAATTCATTGTTGAGCTTATGGTGAACGAATACGAAATTATTTTTGGTCTCAAGACAGACATAAGTTGTGAGTAGAAAGATGAATAGTTATAAATATTGACTTTGTATTGGCACAGGTAACTATGCTACTCCCCCGAGTATTAATATCTAATAGCAAAGGTTATTTGCGCTGCTATCACTCTTTAATACTAAGCCAGCCTTTACAAAAAAACATTTCACTGTAGCTAGCTACACAGTGTCATTCACTCACTATCTCTGATTTTCAAAACTAACTTCCTCAAAAACATCTTTCTCAACCTACGGCTCCTCCAAAACTGTTGAACTAATTCCATTTAGGTAGCACTAAAGAATGACAGAGTCTCCAGCTAGAAACTTATAGTCTAGCACTGCATGCATGCACACTTATCCATACTATTTCACTTAACTACTGTGGTATTCACTTAGTTACCATGCTATTTCACTTTCCCCAAACAACAATTTCCCCCATACTTTTAACAATAAGAAATTTACGCACTGTACTAAATACATTAATCTGCAAAATTGTTCATGTCAATACAGTACTATAATTAAAAAATTTGGACAAGTTACACAAGTACTGAATGTAAATACTAAGTAATACTCATTTGTAATTATACCAATAATTATTCCAGCTTGTGTGTTATAATCTCATTATTCTAGCTCATGTGTTTAGCTGTGAGTTAGCAATGTTATGCAATAATCAGCAAACATTTGTCCCCAAGTTCTTCAGTATGTTTATCCAGCACATTGAGGCTGAGGGACTTAATGAAGTTGGACTATACACTCGTGTGGATAGCGAGAATGGTGAATTCATTGGGAAACTTTGTAATGTGGTAGACCAAGGTAAGACCTTTGACTATGTATTTAGTTCAAATTATATAAGATTGACTTTAACACAATTGAAAATAAGGAAAGTGTGTACTGATATTTTCCTTTAAAGGTGGAACTGTTGAATTAATCAAGAAAAAGTGGGCAAATGTTCATGTGGTGGCAGGTTGCATGATGGAATTTCTCTCAGATTTGCCAGATCCATTGATACCTTATAGGATGTATCTGTCCTTTATCGAAGCCTATATTGGTGAGTTAAAGTCCAATACTAAAATTATGACACTACTATATTGAAATATTGTAACAGAATGGAAAACTGTGGTAATCGGAATTTATAGCATAAGTGGCACAAGAAAAATTGCACGAGATGATGAAGCCGAGTGTAATTTCTCACTGCACAAGTGCTATAACTCAAATACTCATATATATTGCATGTTAACTGTTGTCTGAAGGTAGCAATTAGTTTTGGATACAGATCTATTTGTAGTCACTGAAAGCTACTTTCAAGAATCTATACTCTGAAACTTAACTAACCATGCTCACTTGCATTTATGCTCAAGCACACCACTAGTAATTCTACGCATGAATCAATAACTGTTATGTGATATTCAATTTGTACTTAATTAATAGGTGGCCCTATTAAAGAAGACAAAATAGACAACATTGCCAGTGAAGTACAAGCACTTCCTGAAGCACACTATCATACACTCAGTATGCTCTTGAAACATTTGAAAAAGTAAGATTTATGACAATAAACAACAACTAGCAATTGCCGATTGGTTTTGTTTACCTTCAGAGTGGCAGACAGAATACTCTTTAACAAGGTGTCAGTTTCCAACTTAAGCAAAATTTTTGGTCCCTTGTTGATGCGATCCAAAAATGTTATTCTTAATGAAGAGCAAGAGAAAATTGTGGAAGCCATAGTGGAAATAATGATAGAGGAATATGAAAACATTTTTGGCTCTGGAAATCACAGGCATAGTTAGTTTATATTTAAAGATGGTGTAATTCACATATTATGAGAGTCAATAAACATGATGTCTATCTAGTTGTTACTGATCAGTTGGGGTAGGCAGTATACAATACAGCCCAAATTGGTTCAGTTGTAATTATTTTGCTAAGGTTCATGGTCTAATTAGTGTAAATAAAATACACATGATGATGTGATTTAGCTGCCTAATTAACTTATTTTATATTGTTTACAGCAGGTAGAAACTCTTGGATGAAATTGTTACTCATAAGACAAAAAAGAGGCTATGCTTTAGTCAAGAAAATAAGGGATAGTAAGTATGTAGTAATTAAAATAGGTTACCTGATTCTAGAACTATCAATTAGGAATATGCATCATTATCAGGATGATGATTAATGGTAGTTTCTTATAAATTACTTAATTGTTATAGAATGAACAATCAATTTCCACTAAGGAATTATTTTAATGGTCTAATGATGTATATGATGTTTTTTTAATTGCTTGCTTGAAAAATGTGTACATACTAAACAGATACAATTTCATCACTTTCATAAAAATTTTGAATTATGGAAAAAATATTGCTTCTTAACCTTTCTTATGGAATTCTTATGTGTTCTCACTAGTGAATTATTAATGAATTTATCTTTACTGTATTATTTATAAATGTATATAATTAAATCAGGCTGCATGCAATTTTATGCTAAATAGGTTATCTTTAAATGTATGAGTATTATGTACTAAAATTTATCCTAATTTGACATGATATTTGGCTGTGATTTGACGGCTTTGTGTCAGCGTCAGAACACTGAAATTCCAATGTTTCTTGTGGAGTTTATGGAACAAATTGAAAAGACTGGCCTGGAGGTACACGGAATTTACAAAAAGTCTGGTATAGATGCATCTGTTGCCAAGCTCAGAAATACAGTTGAAAAAGGTAAATGAAAAGTGAGAAAAGTGAGCTATGAGTGAGCTTAATAATATTGGTTGGTTAATGCTAGGCATACACTTATTAATAATTTCAAATTCTTACCTCGCCACTTACTACTCTTGTTAACATGTAATTCTCATCTTAGATATGCTTTTGAAATCTTATCATAAATATTTTCACTTGGAAGTAATAATTTGATATCACTACAAGTAAGTAGATTAGATACAGATACATAGTGAGTAAATATATAAGCACTTTTTTGTTACATAAAAGGGGTTAGTCTATAGCTAGATTTTTTATGGACTGCTTGTGACTGTTAGAGTACAAGTGCTAAAAATTTGCACCGGAGGCTTTT
>WLWD01004142.1_pt1 | contig 42897 bp, 44 predicted proteins | sample 6712731 | NCBI WGS metagenome assembly WLWD01 (sample SAMN12718690, study PRJNA576275) | sponge metagenome | isolation source: marine sponge | host: Mycale hentscheli | place: New Zealand: South Island, Marlborough, Capsize Point | collected 2014-11-01 | reverse complement strand
AGTTATTATATCATTTGTGGTTCTATGTTATCTTGATGTCATTAAATGTATTATTCTTATTGATATTTAACTAAACTATCTGTTGAAGAATTAGAGACAATTAATTAAGTATTACAGGATTTACTTTTAAAGAAGGATTGGACTAAAACCTTCACATTAAAATAATTGTATGACAGAGGTAGTAAGCAAAGAGAGTTTGCAATTGGTGGTAAAGTCAGATACAGACTCCCTGGCATGCACAGTGCATTGTCAGAAAGTTGGGAAGGTCCCTATGTTGTACAGCAAAAATTTGGGACAGTAAATTATAAGATACAGAAGGATGGTGTCACAGCATCAGGTAAAGTGACACATATTAACAACCTAATGAGGTTTATGGAGAGAGAGATGGTCAGCAGATGTGACATTGTAACAGAAGAGCAGGAAGAAGAGATCAATAGTGAAGAGCATGGGAGACAAAGTTTGGTGGACAGATGCAGTGGCTACAATGAGGAAGAGTTGCAGCAAGTTTTGAGCAAATTTGACTGCATGAGTGACAACCAGGAGACACCAGTGTGGTGGAACTGTCCATAGGCACAGGGAACAATGGCCCCATACAACAACATCCTTATTTTGTGCCCATGGCCTTAAGAGAGAGAGTCAAAGAGGAACTTGGACAATTGGAAGCAGCTGGCATAATAGAAAGGAGCAGCAGCAAGTGGAGCTCTCCAACGGTGCCAGTAAGAAAACCGGATGGCAGCATCAGAATTTGTGGAGATTTTAGAAAACTAAATGCAGCAACAACAGTTGAGCCCTACAGCATTCCTAGAATAGATGAGTTATTGAACAAATTTGGTGAAGCAACTGTACTCAACAAGATAAACTTGACAAAAGGCTTTCATCAAGTCAAAGTCAAAGAGAGTGACCAGGAGAAGTTGACCATAGTAACACCATTTGGAATAGCATCTCCAAAAGGCTAATGGAGAGAGTACTGGAAGATTGTGACAACATCAGTTGCGTAAATATAGATGTTGTGCTGGTTTGATCACAAGCTGGAAAGAACATTTGAAGGACTTAGAGACAGTGGTGGAGAAGTTGAGCAAGGCAGGTCTGACATACAAGCCAGGCAAATGTCAGTTTGGAATGGAGAAGTTGCAATTCCTCGGACATGAAATTGGGAAAGGCAGAATCAGTGTACCAGCTGCAAGAGTGGCAGCAATGGAAAAATTCCCAAGACCTAAGACAAAAAAGCAATTAAGAAGATTTCTTGGTAGCATCAACTACTGTCGGAAGTTTGTGAAGGACTTCTGCAAGCATCAACAGTTGCTTTCCCCTGCCACTTCAAAGGAGGCAGCAGCAAGTGTGGTTTGGTCAACACTAATGGAGACAGCTTTTGTGAGTTTATGTCAGTGTGAGTGAATGTGTTAAACTGTGTATACCCACCCCCCATAAGATTGCTTTGTCTTAGAGACTTATGCCAGCAGAACTGGAATTGGAGCAATTCTATCAGTGGAGAGAAAAGAAGGAAGAATCCCTGTGGCATTCTATTCGAAACACAGTTATATGGATCACAACAAAGATACACTGCACAAGAGTTGAGGGACTGGCTGTTTATCAAGCTATACAGCACTTTTCATTCTACCTTTATGGGAAGACATTTACAGTGATTATCGGACCATTGTGGACTACAGAAGATGATGGAGAAGCCCCAAGAAATAACAGGATACTTATATGGGCACTAAAATTGGCGAACTACTCATTCAACAATGAGTATAGACCTGGAAGGAGCAACCAAGTTGCAGACACTTTGAGCAGATGTTATGATGAAGAAGAAGGTGAAACCAGCAAGAAGGCAAACAACAGCAACAACAGCAAGGATGAATCCCAAGCAAAAGCAGGAGGGGAAAGTTGTGGAGTGCCTCACTTCAAGAACAACAAAGACACTCCACCACAGAAGGAGAGATAAAAAACTCTCTACATACTTGATTTCCATTCAAACTAATGGAAAATACATTAAACCTATTAAATTACAAGATTTCATGGGTTCACTTCAGTAAAGCTCAGATAAGTGCTTATGGACACACTAAGCTATTATTAATGAAAGCCTATCTGAAGATCAACTAACAGATGAAGAATCTGCTCTGGCAATACAAGAAGTAAAACCCTCGTGGATTTCAACAAATACGTGAAGCTCATGGCATGATTGCTGATCTCATTTTGAAGTAGAAGCTCTGGAATAAACCATTACCGAACATCCTGATTATTCACCACAATAAGCAGTATCCAAAGCTGTAACAAAACTCACTGACTTGTGTGATCTACTTACACATTCCATTATTTCTTGTTACAATGATGTCTATTCAGAATTCAATTCAAAATCCTGAAGGAAAGCTTAACAAAACCAATAGGAGAATCAGTTCCTTGTTCTTGTGGAGTCTCCTACGGGACAACATGTACAAACTCGTGCATTACTGGATATGGAGCAACTGTGTCGTTAACCGTCAGAACTAATCCAACCAAATATTACAACAAATTGGCTTCATGAGAAAAAATTACGCCATGTGAATGACTTCAGCAGAGTTGAACAACTGCATTTGATAAAGTTGAAAGCCTTTTCAGACTTTGAAAGCTCAGCCCATTTTGTGGATTAGAAGTGGCCTGTTTCGTTATGTACGAGTATATCCTCTAGCGAAATCAACATGTGTGCACACGTTTAACTTATTTATTTTGTTGCGAAAAGTCTTTATTTTTACACTATAAAGTGGTTGAAAATGTTTGATGGCAGTACCTGATGAAAACAAGCAAATACAACTTAATATGCAAAAATATTTTCAAGTAGTTTTTAACCGGCAGAGTTAATACAATTAAATATTAGGACAAATTAATTTCATGAGGAGAAAGTACGCCTTGTCAACGACTTTTGCCAAAATAAACAACTGCATTTAATAAAGTTGAAAGCTTATCCAACATTGAAAGCTTCACACACTTTGTAAATGAGAAGTGGCCTCTTGAATTTAGCTTCATAGTTACTAAGTTTGTGGAGCTTTCAATGTCTGGATAAACTTTTAACTTAATCAAATGCAGTTGTTTATCTCGGCAGAAGTCATGGACCTGGCGTACTTTCTCCCCATAAAGCCAATTTGTCCTAATATTTGGTTGGATTAGTACTGACGGTTAACAACCACTTAAAAATATTTTTTTCATATTATCTTGTATTTGCTTGGTTTGATCAGGTATTGACACCAAACTTTTATCAACCACTTTATAGTGTAAAAATTAAGACTTTTCGCAATAAATAATAATTTGCAAGTGTACGCACACGTTGAGTTAGCCAGAGACCCAACTATGAAGCCAAACTCAACAGGCCACTTTTCATCCTCAAAGTGGGTGGAACTTTCAAAGTCTGGAAAGGTATTTAACTTTATCAAATGCAGTTGTTAAACTCTGCAGAAGTCGTTGATATAGCATACTTTCTCCTCATAAAGCCAATTTGTCCTAATATTTGGTTGTATTCGTTTTGACGGTTAACGACTACTTGAAAATATTTTTGCATACTAATTTGTAATTCCTTGGTTTTATCAGCTACTGACACAAAAAAATGTTTTAACCTCTTTACAATGTAAGAATAAAGACTTTATGCAAAAATAATAATTTGCAAGTGTGCACACATGTTGAGTTATCCAGAGGATAATACTTGTATACAACCAGACCCAACTATGAAGCCAATATAAAAAAAAAACACTTTTCATCCACAAAGTGTGTGGAGCTTTAAAACTCAGGAAAGGCTTTCAGCTTTATCAAATGCAATTGTTCTACTCTGCAGATATCATTAACATAACGTATTTTCTCCTCATGAAGCCAATTTGTCCTAATATTCTGTTGTATTAGATTGACGGTTAACGACTACTTTAAAATATTTTAGCGTAGTTGCTTGGATTCATTAACTAATGACATCAAACTTATTCAAACTACTTTAAAATTAATAAATAAAGACTTTTTGCAAAAAAAAATTATGGTCCAAGAGTTAGCCAGAGAATATACTTGTACATAACGAGATCCAACTTGAAGCAAAATTCAACTGGCCACTTCTCATTTACAAAGTGTGTGGAGCTTTCAATGTCTACATAGGCTTTCAACTTTATCAAATGCAGATGTTTATGTCAGCAGAATTCATTGACATGGCGTACTTTCTCCTCATGAAGCCAATTTGTCCTAATATTTTAGCTACTAGTTGGATTAGTTCTGACGGTTAACGACTATTTGAAAATATTTTTGCATAATATTTTGTATTTGCTTGGTTTGATCAGGTATTGACACCAAACTTTATTAACCACTTTATAGTGTAAAATAAAGACTTTTCGCAAAAAAAAAATAATTTGCCAGTGTGCGCACACGTTGAGGTAGCCAGAGAATATACTTGTACATAACGAGACCCAACTAGGAAGCTAAACTTAACAGGCCACTCTTCATCCACAAAGTGGGTGGAGCTTATTTGTTTTGTTCAGTTGTCATTATTCAAGTTTCAATTACACTAATTTTATTCTACGGATTATTAGTTGGGTACGTCCTGGGATAGGATAACCCTGGTGGCAGCGACTATTAGCTACTAGTAAGGCAGAGGTGAGTGTGGAGCACTCACCTTGATCTCTTGGTATACATGCTTTAGATAAATAATCAGCAAGAAAAACTTATGTCGAACCAAACAAGAACGGTACCTACAAAAGTATATTAGATAATAAGAAGTAAATCGATTTAATAAGTTTCAAAAATGGCAAAGAAATATGTGGAGCAAACAAGAGTGTACATAGTTTATGACTGCAGGTGTGTGTGGGGAACTTCGAGCTCCGTAGACCTCTGGCGCCCACACGCTTGCGCTTGCAGTCGGTATAGGGTTATATCGCTGCCACCAGAGTTCTGGGGCCTTCTGCTCTGACCGTAGTCTCAGACATTGTTAGTTACAGATAGGACAGAACTGCTGGGGTCATGAGTGGGTGAGGGTTTTATACCAGGCCGCACACGTGACCCCAACTACGTAATACTACAATTAACAAATAAGGTAACATGACCAAATATGGTAACACAACATAAGCCTCGTGGCACGCAAAATGAATATGATTAAGTTATGATGCGCATGTGTAGTTCTAGTTCTAATTAATGTTCTCTTCCTCAATCTTCTCTTTTACTTCCTCTTCTCTGTTTCTCCTTCCTTCTGTCTGCTTCTCTCTTCTCTCCTGCCTGAATGTGAGGCCTCCAGGCCCACAGTGTGGAAAAACATTTTTAAGCATGTAAGTTATACTTCTATTTATGACTTCGTGTGAAATTCCATAGAATTTTTGATGACATATAGTTTCAAAACTAAACTTCTATCTCCAGTTTCAAAGTTCATTGAGTATTTGTATAGTTGGATGGGTTGGATGTAGTCCAAAATAAGACCATAACATGATGCCACTTTCAATGATTGGAGATCTGGAGCTGTCATAATTTCTATTGATTTTGCAATACATATGGTCATATTAGCAACCAGCTGACCCATATTGTTATTCAATCGTTCTGCCACTTTCATCTCTATGCATCCACTTACTATGCTTTCGCCATCACTTAATGGGAGAAGGAGGTCCTTCTTCAGAAAAATGTGGTGTGCTTATAACAACCGAATTTTTGCCATTAATGAAAGAAATGTCCCCTCTTTCTGAAAAGGTACAGAACGGTGTGTTAACACGAGTTGAGAAAAATAAATTACTCAGGTTAAATCGTATTCGATATTATTTTGAATATTTGTTGTGACATGTCGACTTCTGAAGGAGGTGAAATAGGTAGAGTATTCTGCAATAATGAGGTTTCTAGTGTGATGACAACTTCTTTTTCGTTCCACTTTATATTACTTGTACTGTTTCCCAAAAATACATGTCCTGGGTTAACATCTGCCAATGGAAAAAAAGCATCCTCCATTTTTAACAGTTGTATGTAAATTGGTGGTGGTGTTTTCACGATCTTAAAAATGAAAGAAATAAACAGCAACATTCGAGGTGGACGTTGATTGATTTCGTTCGAAATGACCATCTGCTTCAAATAAAATCTCGTCACAGTAGCCATTGACAAATCGTGTCTCCAATATATCTTCAGATGGAGCACGTCCGCGTTTGATGATTGGGATTTCACCAACATAGACAAATATTATAAGCGATCCATCTAAACAAAATAACAAAAAATTAATGAATAAAACAAATGATTAAAAAAATAAATAACTAAATAAATAAATAACTAAATAAAATAATTCATAAGTGTTTTCAATATCATGTAAAACTCTTTGTGTCGACATGCTATAAAACTATTCTTTGAAAAAGCAGCAACAATCCATTTCAGATAACACTACTACTTCTGTACCACTCAGGGTCTAAAAATTAAGGAGTAGCAAGATTTGGTAACATTAAAAAAATAATTCAAGCAAAAAGGCTGCTAAAACGAAAACCTGAACAATAATTTTCAAAGCAAATGTGAATTAGCACTACTTGCCTGTAACCTAAACCTTTAATTCCAAAAAACTCTTTTTTTAAACTTATAATATAAAGTGGTTAAAAAAGTTTAGTGACAGTGCCTGATGAAACCAAGGAAATACAAGTAGTGATATTCTTTACCTAATACAATGGACAAACCAAATACTCACTGTGATATTCTTTACTTAATACAATGCGTGGTGTAATGGCCACCAACATTAATTAACTGTTTAAGTTTCCACCCATATATTGACTCTGATGTACTTCCCCCATGTCCTTCCTCAGTAGTTATTTAATTATCTACTCTTCTATTTATAAATTATATCATTACTTACTTTACATTCATCAATTATGTAATTATTTAATTAACTAGTTTATTTATGTTTCTTTTTTTTATGCACCCTTATTCGTTTGTGATAGCTGGTTTTCTATATATTGGCTGGCTAAGTATCATTCTGGGAGTTTTTGGTGTATCTCATATTAACCTATGATACTAACTGAACCAAGAATTAACCTCTCTCAGGCTCAGGGAAGCTTAACTCCTGGTGGCAGCAACCTGCCTAGAACTGATTAATCTCTATTCTGGGAAACTTATTCTAGCCTTCCTTAGCCAGAAGGTCAAGAAGCTCCTGGGAACTCTAATCTCCCACACAATGGACCAACCAAATACTCACTGTGATATTCTTTACCTAATACAATGGACCAACCAAATACGCACTGTGATATTCTTTACTTAATACAATGGACCAACCAAATACCCTCTGTGATATTTTTTACTTAATACAATGGACCAACCAAATACCACTCCCTTGGCAGTGAACTGAAAAGAATAGTAGCTGCGGCGTCTGATTGTACTCACTGTGATATTCTTTACTTAATACAATGGACTAACCAAATACTCACTGTGTTCGGTTTGGTAGTTTGTTGGCGTACACTTTCTTTCACGTAGATTTTCTCGTTGGAGTATCGCAGTAGCGCACTGTGTGTTCTCTTTGTTACTTTTCCCCTTCTTTTGTTTCTCATGTATTTATTTCTTTTCATTCTCATGTTTTTTCTTCTTTTCTTTCTCATGTATTTATTCTTTTCATTCTCATGTTTTTTCCTTCTATTCTTTGTCATGTTTCTTTTTCAATTAATTTCCCTTTTCTCATTTTTTTCTGTTGTTAATTAAGGAATTTGACATTAAAATGTGCTAAAAATAGATTTAGCAATTTCTTAAAATCATGAAATTTGTCAATAAATAAATAAACAGGTCTTCACTCGTGGTTATGATGATATATATGGCATGCAAGTTGTACACCATTCCATCTAATATACACCCATATACAAGTTCCCCTTAATCGGAAGGTGTATGTGTACACCCTATTTTACTGAGGTGATATATACCTTTAGATATATACACCCACACCGGTCTATGCTGTCCACCCTATTTTTTACTGTGTAGTCATTTTACGTACAAATTAAAGTGGTCACAAATGCTTGGTCATTTTTCCGTTTGAAAACTAGCAAATACGAATTAATGTATAGTAATATTTTTTAATAATCAGCATAAATTTTTTGATCAAATACAGAGAAAATTGAAAAATGACCTTTTAATTTTGGATTGAAATATATCCCTTTCTCTTGACTTTGATGTACACAAATAATGATGCGATAGCAGTAAAAATGAGAGAAATTATCAGTACTCCACAGCAGATTGCTATAATAGTAACTGTGGAAAAGGATGACTTAGCATGGTTACCACATGTGCCCTGATTATTAGTACAGATGTCTTTGTTTCCTGATAATGATTGATTTTGGATCTTAACATCATATGTACATTGCACTTGTACAAATCCTAAATTATCTGAACAAATTATGGGAGTTTGAGGTAAGCGTGAAAAGCAGCCACTGAGGCAGTCACAAGACTGAGTGCAGGACACTTGGTCTAGCCACATTGTGTTGGTTGACGCTTGGCTGGCAGAGTAGCTGGATGCACTAGTGTACCCCATTTAGCGACATGCAGAATCAGCAGATGCCATTGTAAAATCCTTGAAGCAGATACTTCCCCACACATTGTTGTGATAGATCTCTAAAGATCCTGAGGAAAAAACATCTCCACCTTTGTTGTTTAGTCGCACTTCCATTTCATATGGGTACTTCCAAAGTGAAAACTTTGTACAACAAAGCACAATGTCAGTCGTACGATTGCAAGAAGAAGGCACATCTGTGCTATAGCCACATCTCAACACATGATTCACATCATCCTTGACGCTATAACCACAAAAAGTACTTGAAATCTTAATGGGTGTATCAGGTTCAGCTAAGGGTACTTTTTTTGAAGTCATATACCAGGATTCATGAATCAAGAAATTACAAACCCCATCTGCTTACATGCTGCTTGGGCTCCTCCTACAGACAGCCCACAAAAAGTGCCCCATCTGTCGTTCAAATAGATCTCTAACCTACCCACGTTCCATTCCCATAGCCAGGGGGGGTTCGGAGGGGTTCGGTCGAACCCCCCTTTTGAGTGACCGGAAGTAAATTATTTAGCCACACTTCACATTTAACTTACGGTATGTCGACTTCTGGTCGATCGTGTCTAAATCGCAATGGAATACTCTGCTATTTAGCTATATATCCCTGGATATACTTCATCTCTATTATGTGGACGGCCTAGTCTGATTCCAAGCTTTCAAATAAACATTGAGCTCCTTGACTAAACATCGCTCTCGTTATGGCACTGATAAGCAAGCTACGCTACAACTATTCTTTTTTATGGTGTGCGGTAAGCTACGCTACAACTATTCTTTTTATGGGTCACTGTTTGTGTACTGAGTGGGCGCAGTTTTCTATATAAAGGTTTTCCAGGCTACGGTACTTTCAAATTGTGGAAAGCGCTTTCAAACCTTGGAAAATTTGGGAATCTTCTAGGGGCTTCAAGTTCAACATTGTCCTCAATGGCATTGCCCTCAATAGAATCGTCATCTATGGATTTTCTTGATTCTTTTGTATTGACGACGACACCTACAGCATCCGGCAGTGTATCGGGAAGTGGAATTCTCGCCTTCACTGATAAAGTAGGGCAAACAGCTAAAGAAGACATAAAAAATACAACTCTATTCGCATCGTTAGCGAGTAGTACCAAGTACAATGTCAATGAGGACCCTGCGGCTTGGTATCAACAATATTTTCAAGTTATCAAATTCTGGGATTTAGCTCGATGATTGCAAGCTAAATCCCAGAATTTGCATAACTTGAAAATATTGTTGATACCAAGCCCAGGGTCCTCGTTGACATTGTACTTGGTACTACTCGCTAACGATGCGAATAGAGTTGCATTTTTTATGTCTTCTTTAGCTGTTTGCCCTACTTTATCAGTGAAGGCGAGAATTTCACTTCCCGATACACTGCCGGATGCTGTAGGTGTGGTCGTCAATACAAAAGAATCAAGAAAATCCATAGATGACGATTCTATTGAGGGCAATGCCATTGAGGACAATGTTGAACTTGAAGCCCCCAGAAAATTCCCAAACTTTCCAAGGTTTGAAAGCGCTTTCCACAATTTGAAAGTACTGTAGCCTGGAAAACCTTTATATAGAAAACTGCGTCCACTCAGGACGCTAGAGCTAATTACTTCCTGTCTTACTTGTCGTCTATCCGGTCACCTGACCAAAGGCACTTAATCCACACCCGCTTCGGACACTCCAGCCTACCAGAAGTGGTAATAAAATTCGCTCACCTTGGTCCACTTGCGGTGGCCATTGGCGCTCATGCTAAGCCCACTTTTTTCTTATTTCTAATTTCTAATTATTACTATCCCTCTTTCTTAGCGATACATTTAGAGTAAACATGGCGATGTGCTATGCAGAAACGGCTACGATACGTTGTCTACAGTGTAGTGTTCGAGTAGTTACTTTTGCTCAGTATGCTTTGATGAGTCACACAGCCAGACAAAAATATTTCACAGGGCAGAAATTTGGGAGGTATGTATTATAAATATATACGTCCTCACAGGTTATACATGTGTTTACTACACAAGAAAGTGTTGCTATGGTATTCACACATTGCCTACGGCACTTGGGTACATGTAAATACTAAGTCAACCATATACCCACAGTAACCGCTCGCCACAACTTCTTGTGTCTTAAAAAAACAAAACAAGCATCCAGTAAAAATTATAGCACAAGCTTTGAGCCACTTGCTTACTGAGCATACCAACACAAGAATTACATTGTATTCTCTTCGTGACTAGACTATTGAATGGATTTTTTTAGTACGAGCCATGCCGTAGCGTAGCTATGACCAGCAGAGCAGCAACCAATGTAACTTGCCACTGCCACTATTTCTAATTGAAAACGAAATCCAGTAAATTTGTAAGCTCATTGCATCCCGGAAGAGTAAGTACAGAGGGCAAATGATTAAATTTCCTTGTGTAGTAAAAGATTGATAAACCAAAGAATTCTGTTCAGTGGAGAATGGGACGGGGTCAACCACCAAGCAAACACGAAGATGTAAGGGTCAGAGTATAAAAATGACCTACGTACATCCGTACACCGTAAAAATTATAGCGTGAAAACCCACCAAATTCACACCAAACTGGTGGTGTGAATGCCCACCACCTATGCATAGTGTGTCCTTCACACTTTCTTCCTAGTGTGAATGCACACTTAGTGTGAAATTCACACTCAATGGGACCCTTTACCGAACATTAATTATATTCATGTGCATCAGGCAAAAACCATGCTATTATCATTGTAATCTACCTTATAAATGTTTTGTACACTTGTGTGCTAGATAAGATAGTTGACTAAGATTTTAGTTGTCTGATTAATGAGATCTGGGATTACACCAATCTCTTTTTGGAAAAAAAAATGTTGATATGTATTACTAGAATGAATGTAACTTAAAATAATTCAGCATTAATGTAAGTATGAGTTCATAGTGATGTGATGAGAATTCACACTAAATTTGGTGTGTACTTCACACCCATACGATGAGGTGTGCGCATCACACCATATTTTGGTGTGACTATTGTTACAAGTGATTCACGCTTTAATTTGGTGTGAACTACACACCTTTTGGTTTACAGTGTACATATGAATAAAAACAAATATCGTCAATATTAGATTGCGTTACCCCTGATAGTGTCTCATTTGTTTTGCTCATCACTCACCAACTAAATCATTAATTCCTGTTCCTTTCCCCTCCCCCATTTCCTATAACCCCCATATTTTAGAATGGTATGTTTAGTCCTTTGGAGAAAATCAGGACTTTAGATGTCCGCAATCATTCGTGCACATCAACTAATTATATTCCACTCTGGTAGTGGTAAGTGGTTGTTGTTGTTGTTGTTGTTGTTCTTTTAAGTATAATTTTGTGCATGCAACTAATTAAGAGTATCGAGAAAGTGCTTACTGTTACTTGTAGTTGAATACTTTCTTTTTTAATACATACATACTCAATCATAAAAAGGAAATGTTAGCACAGAGCAGATGGCACTTAAATTTCTGTCACTCTGTGTATGAGCAGTTAGGCAATTATTTTGCTGAACACATAAACTCATTTATTGACCAACAATTTCATTCTCTTTAAAACTTGTTTTCTCTGTCAAAATGTTTTAGTGTGTATTTAAATGAATGGGTAGTTGTGTAAATGTGCAGAATGTTAAAGGACTTGTAGTGGCATTCAATATTTTAGAACATGCACTTTTCTCAGTTATCTAAAAACCCATTGCCAACGTGTACAGATTACATAATGGATTAAGACAATGTACTGTGAGTATACAGTATGAGACTGCATTTATCATTTTTTCATTCAGTGGAAATGACATTGGGATTTAATATATTATTACAAGTCTCCCTTGGATGACTAATAATACTGTTTGTGCCAGACATGGGGTGAAGTACTTTGAAAACTATTTGGGTGCTTTATGATTTCTGGTAAATTTGTCACGAGCGGGTATGAGTACAAATGCCTCAACTTCATGATGGGGCACTCGAATAATTATGAGCACATTGGTCTTGTATTTAATTACCAAAGGAAATTCAACAATTGATAACATTTACTGGTTCTTCTTCCCCTCAAATACTTGTATGATACATACTCATGGCGGTAATAGATCAACTGCACTGCCACTGCCCACTCATTTGTATATTACTGCTGTATGTGTCCTCTGTCTCTAGCCAACTAGTACACAAGCACTAAACAAATCCCACCTGTGAAAGAAAACTAAAAATATTGACACAGCAAATGTACATAATGAGCACCAGTATAAGTGTATGCAGTCCGTGACCTTCTCAATAGTGGTCTGTAGTACAGGTACCAGCATCTGTAGACTTTACTCGATTTGTGTCGAATAATTTAAGATCAGCAGCATGCAGTCAACGCGGAAAGCATAGACTGCAACCAATAATGGAATCAATGGCCAATTTTGATATGGACTCCATAGAGAAATGATAACCAACAATGAAGACAATGGGTTCTAGATTGTTGCACTAAAATTAAAGTTTATTGACATGTGTATTCCAACAAGTAGCAACTAGCAAATAGGTTCTAGATTGATAGCAAAGTAACAGTTTTCCCCAACAAAACTATGTTGTGTTTGTTAATATTGTAGGATTATATAAATGTTAACAATATGCTCTTTGTGACACCTTATAGAGATGTCTGTACTTTAATATAATATGTAGGTGATGAACACAACATAATGTTTGCAACATGTGCTTGTGAGCCACTTGTTTTCACAATGGTAAGGGCTCGTCCCTGGCCATCTTCTCCTCAGCAACCTCACTTTGGATTTTCATTTGATCTTTTGGATTGGGCTGAGGCTCTACTTTTAGAAGCTCAGGTCTCTCTGAATGATTTTTGTAAGGCAGTGTATTTCAAATGTCACCATAATATTATAACCAAGGTACGTATTACAAAAATTAAATTAAGTTGTATTTTACAAATGCTTTTGTATGAATGTGTAGTGTAAAGATTTTCTAAAATGCATGGGTAATTTAGTCAACTTCTCCCTACTTTCTTTTCATGTGTTTGGTCACAATGCTGCTTGCCCGGTATTGAATGATTATGATAAAGTGGAATACGTTAAATAAATATAGCTAAAATTAATACAGGCAATGTACAGTCCACTATTCACTGAGGGCATAGGATTGTCTGATGGGGAGGTTATGGAGAGGATGTAGTCAATTCTCAGGCGATTCACTTGAATGACCAAAGAGATGCGTCCATCCCATAGGATAGATGTTCTCACTCATGCCCTATTGTATTATGGATTTACTACAAAGAATAAGCTGCGCGAGTTATTTATTAGCAAATTGTTCTGACTAATGAGCTCTAAATTTTACAAACACTTTTTTTAGCATCTCCTTGCTAATCGTTGGGAAAAAGCTGTTAACATGCATGCAGTGACCGACGCAACAGTTGGAGTCATTATCCTCTTCTTTGCCAGGTATAGTTACATTAAGCTGATAAACATTCAGTCAATATGTATAAAATTATATACATGTTTGTGCTAGTATCTGAGGTCACTGTGCAGGAATGGGTCAAGGAATACAAGGAGACCCTGACAAGTGGCTGGAACCAGGTAACAGGTATGTGAAATTATTATTATTATAGTTTGTACTACTACTCATATCAGAAATGGAGCACCTAGGTTTGAGACATCATGTGGTGGAAAGAATATTAATTTAAAGAAGTGGCAGTTTTTCCATACGCTCTGTGTTATCTCTTCTACTGATACTGCCTCTACCACATGATAGCTCTGTGTCCATCTAGCCCATTAAGTTGAACAATTGTGAGTGATGCGGATATGCTATGGACATCCGTATGACCAACCATTCTCCAGAGTGACATTAGACAGCATCTTTATGCTTGTGTTTTTATGGATTTCATCATATTCGCCCATTCTATACTAAATGTTGCCAGCTGGAAGCATTCTTACTTCATACTGCTTCAGTCCTATTACATAACCAGGTATGAAATTTTATGAGAAGAATTGATTAGGCCCGATTCTCATTTGCAGGGTTTCATACAGGATTTTTTTCTGGGGGGGGGGGGAAGAGTTTAGGAAGGAGGGGGGCCCACACATTTGATTGACCACACCCAATTTTTGCTGAAACCACACCCATTTAATTAAAAATCGTCTCAGGTCTAGAATTAGTGACACCGATCTTGGAAGACTAATGTGTATTGCAATTGAAGAACCTCAATTAACTGAAGTAACTTTCACCAACTATTAGATATATACAAACAACAAACTCACAGAATACTATTATAAATCATAACCACAGAATACCATTAAGTAGTAAATATTAATTTATTTCATGAAATTCTGGGGGGGGGGCGGGGGGGGGGGATCCCAGGACGCTCCTACTTATGTATGAAACCCTGATTTGTATGTAAATAGCATGAGTAGAATGGAAACCTGAGATATCTTTCACAAACTTTAGTTGGGAATGTTCAGATTGCATAAAATGAATCCAAGTTCTCTTTAGTTGAACGAACTATAATTGAAGAACAAACCAGAACTTCGGAACCTTCTGTGCCATCACTAATTAACCCTCAGCATGCATGTGTGAGAGTGCTATAGTAGTCGTCTTGTCAGTTTGTCTGGATTACTGACAATTAACCGTTTGATTTTAGGTATGAACTTACTCTGACCGGCGATATAGAACTTAACACATTACTACTTTTCAAAATTTTTGGTTGATTTTTTTAGAAAATGTTAAGCTTTCAGCTCCTCCATGTAAGTACGTACTAGCTTTTATGGGTAACCCCCCCCCCCTCATCCTCACGTCATAATCACATGAGCTAATCATTTAAGTATTCTTGCGGTCCATGGTAACTTGTTTTATGCCGCTGGGAAGTTAACGGGGTTGCTGGGACTTTTGATGAAAAAAATATATACTGGTTGTTAGCTTTTGTTATGGAGACATAGTTTACGTGTACCATTTCATTGCTTGAGCTATATTGATCCATGATACCTGACTAGAATAGCCAATAAATAATTATTTTGGTCTGAGATTATTTTGTAATAGTTAGCTAGTGTATAGAAGCGCTGAGGGTTTGCATGTTTGGTGCTTCATTAATGCCATAGTTATTTGTCTCTAAATTTACATACCCACTCCTATTTGTTTTGAAAGTGATGATACATATATGTACGTAATGTATTTTTATTATTAATTATTATTATTATTGGGCGAGCGAAGCAAGACTCTCACTAACGAGTCTCAATTGAGATTTTGGTGTGTATATATATATATAGAGAGAGAGAGCACTGGCTCTTCAGCCACCAGTGCTCTAACCACTGAGCTACGACAACCCTTCGGGTTCGATTCATATAATATATATATATATGTATATAATATTATATGGCAAAGTTCAAAGAGGTCAATGCGTGTTCACCCCTGGAGGCAGCTTAAAATGTAAACATTAGCGTGGGCGTAAGAAATTTAGGAGAAAAGACTTCGAAATAATGCCAGGAAAAGATAAAGACAAAGAGCTACGGAGACAGAAGAAGACAGATGTTCACAGTTAGGTCATACAAACTTAGCAGAGTTCATTTTCTATTCTATTAGTGGTGGTGGTAAGTTACCTTAGTTAATGTGCTGTTTATCCAAGCTATATGTAGCTGATTAGTTCTTACTTCATAATCCATTCCAACAGTCAAGTCACTGATGCTGTATTTACTAGAGCTCTGGTATATACAATAGAGCATTTCAATGGAGAGTAATTTGGAAAGGCGGCTTGATTATCAGAATCCTTCGGTTTAGCGATCATTACCCATACCATTGGACTTTAATTGCGTACCCTTTGAAAATCCATAGTCCAACTTTAGTGGTTAGCATTCAAATTTGAATTTCAGTCAGACCATCTCGCTCGCCTTTTGTGCTGTAGCACATCACTAGTTATTATCATCATCATCATCATCATCATCATTTTATTATTATTATTATTATTATTATTGTTATTATTATTATTATTATTGTTATTAATAATAAAATTGAAGGATGATGTGACAATCAGGATATTCCTGTATAGCTAGCAATCCACTAATAATACCACACACACACACACATACACACACATACACACACACATACACACACACACGGAAGGGGGCTGGGGTAGCTGTAAGTCATGGGGGTTCTGCCCTCCTCAACCCCTCCTCCCTTTCCCATCCCTTTCAGGAGGTGGGGCTCACAAGTTTAGTAGTCTGCATCTGTAACCACAAATGTTTAGTCAGCTCTATTTATGTGCAGGTAATATGTTCACAAGTCACACTTACACCTAGTTTCCAAATCTTATGGAAAGTACCTTGTAAATGCAACAACCCCTTCGCTTCATAATAGATCACGCAGAGTCAGTTCCCCTGCTCAAACCCTCTTCTTACGCCGGTGTACTAACTGAGTGTTTGAGTGGAAGGATAGGAGTGTTAGTTTGCCAGCTGTAGTTAAAATTAGCTTGAGCCATATTGATACCTGTAGGAATAGCCTAATTATTTTTCGATCCCAGAATTGATTATGTTATAGCTAGCTATGTAGTGTATAGTAACGCTGAGAGTTCGCACCTATGGTGCTTCATTATTTATAGTTGAGGTACACACTGCGGTGTGTGACCACACCCCTATATTTACTGCAGTTGCTAATATTTTATAGAGAAAACCTCATGGAAGATGGAGACGTGTCTGCTTCATTGCAACAAAGAATTATGAGTTTTGTTTGGTGAATGGTTCTGCAAGAAAGTGTTTATGTGGTGGGGTTGTGTATTTAGCATGAATGGCCAGCTTGAACAACTGGAGGAAGAAAATAATATTTTATCAAGGTGGAAACCACATGATAAGGAGTATGAAGAAATGAGGACTGAACTTTTGAAGGAGAAGATATTACAGGTTCGTACAGCCTTGTGGTCTTCTGTGATCAAGGGACACTATCTGCTTCGTATGAAAGCTAAATACGCATACGCAGGTACGAAACAGTATTTTATAACTTGTGAAGTTTTTACATGTATGTGTATAATTCTCTATTAGATAGGCAAAAAATTGCTAAAAAGCTGTGCACTTCAATTGCAAAAGAAACAAAGTGCTCTGAGAAGCTCTTCGCAAAGTATTGCTCGGCTATGTATGGATTGAATTCCAAGGAACCCCAGCCTTCTTTGCAAGATGTTTTACAGCCTCAGTCAGAGTTTTGGACGAAAACGACACTAGACAATATTCCTGATGCAAAAATTCCTTGGAAGACAAAGAGGACGTTTGTATAGGCATTTTTACTTAATAAAAAATGCAAAGAAGAAATGGATATGCTTAGAGCTGACATGCTTGAAACAATCCAGTATTGGATGAATCGCACTGAGAACATCACAAACGAACTTAGTAATTTCGAAGGTCCAAAGATTGATATTTTCGGACGTGGAATGAAGAGTATTCTCAATCAGCTGCTTTGTGAAGCAAAATTAAGGCACAGTCAAGCTGTTGCCAAATTTTCAATTAATTGATGTTCCGCCAACAAGTTCATCTCTTCCAAGTGTTGTATAAGAAATTACACGGTAACTTGTACGACTTCAGTTTTTCTGGTAAGACCCTTTACCTAATCACTGATAGAGGCTGTGGTTAGATTCACTATACCAACTCTTACATCTGTAAAAATGCCACTAGTCGTGGGGCTAATACTAATATTTCTGGTCAGTTGGGAAGAACCAAGTTCTGCAATACACTAACTCGGCAGTTTACAAAATTGTATTTCTGACTTGATGAGTTTGAGGTCCTTTTCAAGTGCCTTTTACTAGACTTTTCCCTGGTGTTCAATAATAATACTTTCATTTTAGTTATTGTGCCTGCTGTAATTTTAGTTTAGTTACAATCCACTCTACGACTCCATACTCCATTTTCATGCCGTGTGAAATTTTAATAACAGCCTATGCAAAGGAATGAAATGAATAGCTCAGAAACAGTAAACTATCATGTGTTGGATAAATATAATTATTTTGTTTTGTATTTTCACATAAAAAAATCAAACTCAAGTAAACATAGAACATCGATTGTCAGTTGATGGGCAGTATTTTTTTTGAGTACTTGTTATGAAATGCATGCAACTTCAGTTATCCGAAATACTCACCTTGTAATGGTATACAATTGGTCCACATCAGTCCAGTCTGACATTCCACTATGTCCCTTACATAAATACTGCTATTGACCCTTTGGTAAAACAATCGAAACTTATGCAAAAATTAAATGATATTATGTACTTCCTCATAACATTTGTGGCTTTGCTCTTTGGATCGCCATCCTGATATTATTTATTATATTCATCTGATACGAGTCTGTTGGCTTGTTAGCTATTTACATGAGTGCCGCAGATATACTCTGCTCATGTGGGAACCTGTGGAACTTAACTGATGACCAAGATGTGGTGCTCATGTACTACCAAATTTGAATCATACCCCCTCCCCCCATTTCATTTCACAATCCTGGGGATAATGGTGGTGTGCTTGTGTATGTGTGGGAGGGGGGGGGGAGGACTTCTCCAGATATTATTATTCAAGTTATCGTCTTTCAGTTGTAAAAAAAATACTTCTGATATGTTGATTGAAAACTTTATTCAGCATTAGTATTATTGTTCAGGCAGAAACGACAAAAAAAGAAGGAAAAAAAAAAGAAAAAAAAGAAAGAATTAGAATAGCATTTTACACTTTGTGCATAGCCACCGTTTGTTTTCATTGTCCATACGAGCGTCATGAATACTAACACAGGTTGTGTGGTATAACTTCTGACACATTCCACATTTAACTGTAGAAGTGCCATCTGATGGCATACGACATTCACAAAGTATGTCCTCAGTTTCTGAATAAATCACAGTACTATAAAATGGTACCACACATTCTTCAATCACTGGAAAGCGCTCCAGTTTTTTCTGTTGAAAACATTTAGTTAAATGATTCCTCATGTTAGCGGAGTCCCAGGCACCTTGTGGGGTTCTTGCCATGCAACAACTCAGTGGCATTTGCGATTGCAAATATCCCACAGTCGTAGGAGTTGGGCTGAGGCATGATGTTAATCACATCAAATCTGAAATTACTGCTCACTGGACAAACAAATGAGCACACTTGCTTCTTCAAGTCCAGGTCAATCTTCTTTGGTACGAGACTGTCATAAATAAGCATTCTCTCTCTTTCATCTTTTTCAGAAAAAAAGTTAATATTACTCACAGTAACCCAGTGGTTATTGTTTATGTGGAGGATCTGAACATATTGAACCAAGCGGAAGCACCTTAAATAACAAGTTGCGACCACAGAGTATATTCTGCAAGCCCATGAAGAAAATTGATCTTTGAGTAACTTTTGAGCAGCATATATTGTCAACATTAAGGTCAGAGTTCAATAAATGAAGTTGGGAAATCCAATAGGAATTGTTAGATGATGTGGAAGTATTTGTGCTGGTTGATGTTGAGTGCATATTGGAAGTTGCGAGTGATCTGTCGGAGATAGATTGTGAAAGTGTCAATATCGTGAATGTTTCAGATTTCGGATGTAATTTACTTGTAGATCATCATAAGTTTGTTGCTAATAGATGTCAGAAGTGTATTGCAGATTGACGTCGGAATTACGTTGGAGGATGTAAATAATGAGGTGGGTGATTGAAGTGCCTTTGAGGTGGGTGCTTGAAGTGCCTTTGAGGTGGGTGCTTGAAGTGCCTTTGAGGTGGGTGCTTGAAGTGCTTTTGAGGTGGATGCTTGAAGTGCCTTTGAGGTGGATGCTTGAAGTGCTTTTGAGATGGATGCTTGAGGTGCTTTTGAGGTGGATGCTTGAAGTGCCTTTGAGGTGGATGCTTGAAGTGCTTTTGAGATGGATGCTTGAAGTGCTTTTGAGGTCGATGCTTGAAGTGCCTTTGAGGTGGGTGCTTGAAGTGCCTTTGAGATGGATGCTTGAAGTGCCTTTGAGGTAGGTGTTTGAAGTGCGTTTGAGGTGGATGCTTGAAGTGCTTTTGAGGTGGATGCTTGAGGTGCTTTTGAGGTCAATGTTTGAAGTGCCTTTGAGGTGGATGCTTGAAGTGCTTTTGAGGTGGGTGCTTGAAGTGCCTTTGAGGTGGGTGCTTGAAGTGCCTTAGAGGTGGGTGCTTGAAGTGCCTTAGAGGTGGATGCTTGAAGTGCTTTTGAGGTGGATTCTTGAAGTGCCTTTGAGGTGGATGCTTGAAGTGCCTTTGAGGTGGATGCTTGAAGTGCCTTTGAGGTGGGTGCTTGAAGTGCCTTTGAGGTGGGTGCTTGAAGTGCCTTTGAGGTAGATGTTGATAGTGTGTCGGAGGTGGATGAGAAAGTAGAGGCAGAAGGTGTGCCAGTAGAGATGGATGTTTTGGAGTGAATGGTATTTACTGAGAGTCCATTCACAGCAGTGGCTGCAGACTCAGCTACCACTGGTGGAGACCCTGCAAACAAATCAACAAAATAATAATTATATTTAAAGATCCATACTTCAAAATATACATTTTAAGTACATAGAGAAAGAATGTGTCTCGTGTTTATTAACTTAAAAGGTAGCAAAGGTGCTCAAACCACAATGGTTGACTATAAGGCTATAACTGTAAAAAAAAAAAAAAGCACCAAAGGTGCCAAATCTCAGTGCTACTACACACAGGCAAGTTAGCTATAATAAATCCTTTCTCAGACTAATCAGGAATCAATAAAACTGTGCGATGAAAACAGGAGTTGTAAATACTGTCTGAAAAAGATAAGCTAAATGTGCAAGGAACACTCACCAATAGTTCAAAGCAAAACTTCAATTCAAACAATAGGTTAATTTCTCAGCATAAAGGAAAACTACCACATACTGCAAGAAATTACTAGCTCACTTGATCAAGTGATGAAAGGGGTGTAGTCCACAACAACTAGTACCTATGCAGAGCTGATAGCTTCATGTTTTCTCATCTATTATAACCCCTCTTGAGCATACACGCTGAGGGTTAAAATTATATTGTGATTCAGTCATTCTAGGCTGAATAATATCAAATTTTCTCGTTTCAACAGCCAATATTTCTAATTAAAACTTAACCCAATGTTTCAACTTCTTGCTGAAGTCCTCTTCAGGGGTCAACTGAATTCTTAATAATATTGGCTGCTAGAACGAGAAAAATTGCTATTATTATATTAATAGCAAATTTTCTCAATTTTTACAACCAATAAAGTTCCAGACCCTTTCCCAGCGTAGCCCACGAGACTAATTCAAAGTTGTGTATGCATTTCCAGTATATAATAATCGTACTACTTTGGATGGGGGAGAGGGAGGGAGGGAGAGTGAGAGGGAGAATGCTGTAGTGAAAAAGCAATAACATCGTGCATGTCGACAGTACTTAATTTACCAAGGCAGGGGGGCATGATTAAATCGAGCAAGGAAGGAGCAGCAGAGATCTGAACACAGACACTAAATACAGTTCTTGAAAATGAATGGAAATTTGTGTTAAGTGCAGCCCATGACACTCTTCCACATAATGCAAACCTTCACCTTTGGGGGGAAAAAGAAACCCATGTTTGTCCTCTATGCAAAAAGGAAAAACAAACTTTACTTCATGTACTGAACAACTGTGAAGTGGCTCTCAATTTAAGAAGGTACAATGAAAGACATGACCTTGTCCTTGCAGAGATCAGCAGGACTATCATTCTAAATCTACCAGAGTGGTTTGAGACCACCACAGATTTTGGCTCTGAATATAGCTTCCCACAATATCTTGCAGCTACTGATCAAAGACCGGACATGGTATTGTGGAATGACACAACCAAGTCTGTAACACTACTGGAGTTAACAATACCCTTCGATACACTCCTTGAAGAAGCAGCTAAAAGGAAAGAAGTGAAACATCATGAGCTAGTGTCCCGCATCAAAGGTTCTGGATATGCAACTACCTTCTTGACTATTGAGGTAGGATCTCGTGGCTTACCCAACATTAGTGGATTCAGTCAATTACGACAAATAGTTTAGTTCATGGAAGAGTAAGTAAGAATTGCTGAAAAGCAAACCCTGGTCACCTACTGTTTCAGGCATAGCATTGCTAGGTTCATTTTCTCTCAAGCTTGTATTAGGACATACACTTGGCAGTTTCCGATAACGCAGCATTTATAACGACCAGGGTTTGCTTTTCAGCAATTCTTACTTACTCTTCCATGAACTAAATTCATTGCATGAAAGACAGGCCATGTAATTGATTAGCTAACTATGTTATTTTAGTCTTAACATGATGATCAGTAATTATTAGTGCTATGACAAGGGGATCATGAAAAAAGAAATAAAAAAGATAAAAAACAAAGAAATAAAAAAGATATAATTATGACAACAATACAGCAAACTTACCATAAAAAAACTAGTGTATGAAGATAAGTTAAGTGTTGTGAAGTAACATTTGGTACAGCTGACTTGTACCTGCCAACTGATTCAGTCTTCCATTAAATGCAACACATATCCCTCTGTAGCCCAAGGATTCCAGTTCATCGAACTAACATAATAGTGATGAAACAATTATGAACAGCCAATATCCAATTCAATTTCACACTAACCATTATTCTGAATCTGTCCAAATATTTTCCTGACTTTTCTAGCCACATCGTGCTTAGTCAGCTTTTCCTTGGGTCTCAGACATTTTTTTCTCAAAACATTGCCATTGTGTACGTTTTCTTACCACCTTCGGCAGTGGAGCATCAAGAACAGCCTCTGCAGCCTTCCTCTTCCGATTTTTTCGTCTTTTCTTGGAGCAGGAGTACCAGAAGAAGATGTTGAAGGCTGCGCACGTAGTGGCTGTCAATTCCAAGTTGCTCCTCGATGCTGTCAATTCTGCCAGACGGAAAGCTCACCTTATGAGATGATGTACTGGACACTTATCCAATTCTACATACATACATGTAATGTATATACCAAATATTTCATAATCAGTGGTGTTTTTTTTATATGTGTACAAGTTCATATAAAAATGTAATAATGCAATTGCTTCAGCTTCTAAGAATATATGTGACCTAACTCTTCCTTTCAACAGGCTAGGCTTACTATCCATTCTTTGCTCTGCTTCTGATGATTACAAAAGTACCCATTGTGCTACATTTACCTAATGATGGTCACTACAAAATACAATAAAATTTAAGCACACATTAAAAATTATATTTAGTATATCAAATTTGAGAAATTTGGCAGTCATTCGTGAATATTTACAAAAAATTTACAAAATCTTGGGTTGATAGTTTAGTGCCCTGTAAGATTTTGCAGCACATAATTTAGAACCGCCATACTCACAAGCTACAACAAAGTCGGTGCAAAGGCAATAGAGTGTTAAAAAACATAAACTATATTGAGACGACTCCAAAACCTTGAATAATCAGTATGGAATTAGGATGGCCAAGACAGTCCATAGCAGAATTATCCTAACTAGTTCAGGAAACTTATGACGATATTTCCATATTTTTTATTATTACATTTTCTATGGATAGAAATACTATCACTTTCACCAAGATCCTAAATGACGTGGGAATGAAGGAAAAGTTAATTTGTACACAGTTTAGATACATCAGCGGTCATAAAAGGAAACGCAAAGTTAGACATGATCAGGAACATATCATTGTACTTCTTTAGCACTTAAAATTCCCTTTCTTGCGATTTGAGTAAGTCATTGAGACAGATAATTATCAAGGCTCAGAATTTTCAGTGTTGCACTTCAAGACTTTCTTCTCCTCAGATTATAATTTTAAATTAATACTCCCCTACCTGCGAGCAATAAAATCAGTGGTGGCTGAGGGTGGTGGACAGAGGGGCTTGAGCCCCCCCACTTTGTAGGAGGTAGGGTTTGACCCCCAACTCCCTCCCCCAGCCCATTCTTCGTCAATGTCAACTGTGGTAGTGATAGTAGAGTACACTAAAGGCAAGATCGTTACACAGCGGACAAAAGTGCCAAATTTGGTATAGTGGTCCTTTGGGGTATGGGGAGTTGGAAAAACACCGGCTGCCAACACAAATATGTGTGTGCCATGAATTAGGCCAAATTTTTTAATTTCGCCGCAAAAATTTCGCAAAAATTTCTGTGGCTTTGTTGTTATTATAGTAGTCTGCCATCAAAATTTATTATCTTGAAATTTAGAGGTACTGTGAGCAAAAATGTCCAACATTACAATTGAATTTGTTGAAAGTTGACTTCAATCAGTTCATTAGTTCGTACTTCATAAACATTACAGTTCCTTAGAGCCATGCGTAGTGTCTAGTTCTCTCTGCCAAACTAACCACCTTCGCTGTACTCACATTAGGGGACTCAAAACGACACCTTTACCCCCTATACACCCCCCCCACATCCCCATCTCTCCACTGTGCTGTATGAATCCCTGATTGTAACCCTTACCCCCTCGTGAAAGTCTTAGGGTGTTACCAAAACCAATGCTATTGTTCCTTTTACATGATGACGAACACCTCTGATTCAAATACACTGTTCAATAAGAAAATTCTAGACAAGGTCATACAGAGGTCATACTTTGTGAGCAGCTGGCTATGTCTTGATCTGACAAGAGTGAAGAGAAGTAGCAAAAATGTCTGAGGGTGAAATAGACTGGAAGTTGTGCATAATCTGCCAAAATAAAAGTTCTGAAGACCTGCGATGTCCTACTCACAACAGCACAGAAGTGTATACTGCATTTTAAAATAATGTGGAAGCATTTAGAAAACTTGATCGTCTTCCAGTTGACATTGACTTTTGCGATCAAGGTACAGTAGACCACTTTGTAGTCAATCAGGCTTGTTGGCATAAGAAATGCCACCAGAAGGTCAACACTTCAATGTTAAAACGTGTGCAACTAAAAAGGTCAAAAGAATCTGAAGAATTGGAAGCCTCCAGCTGTAATAGTAGACTGAAGCGGCGTTGTACAGCAGAATGTTTGTCTCTTTTGTGATTCTAGCTCAGGTAATCTTCGTGAATTTACTACTTTTAGTGCTGATAAATCCATTAAATCAATGGCTAGTGAAATGAATGATACTGATATGCTAGTGAAACTGGCTGATGGTGATCTTGTTGCCATTGAAGCTAAATACCATCTTAGCTGTTTAATAACTAAGTATCATAATCAGTATCGTGGATATGTTCGAAGTTGTATAACTTCTTGCTCATCAGCTAGTGAGGATCAGAAGAGAGGAAAATGTATGACATTTGCTAATACAATTTCTTACATTGAGAATTGTTTGAAAAATAGGACATTTATTTTTAAACTGTCTGAAGTACACAAAGTGTATAATGAAAATCTGTGTGATTTGGGGCTAGAGTTCAGCGTTACCTTAAAATTGAGTTATTGGAACACTTTCAAAACTCAGCCATTCAAGAGCAATCAGATGGAAAAAATACACTGTTAGTATTTCCAGAAGGCATGCAAGAATTGCACCAAAAATTAGAAATGTTATCTGACTATAAGTTTCAAGCTCTTCAAATTGCAAGAGTGGCTAAGCACATTCGGGAAGAAATATTTGGACATGAAAACTTCAACTTTTGTGGATCTTTCCCAAAAAATTGTCAGAGTAACTCTGTGCCGTATAGCCTCAAACTCCTGATAGCTACTATTCTAAACGGAACATGTTCAGATGCAAGCATCGATTCACAGGTGTGCTTAACCATAGGACAGTTAATTGTGCACAATTCGAAGAAGTCCAACATGTATGAATAAAAAAAAAGTCGTCATAACCAAAGCAGAGAGCCACCTTTCCCATTGTATCTTGGTTTGAAAATCCATGCATTGACAAGAAGCAGAAAGTTGATTGACCAACTCAATCACTATGGAATTAGTATGTTATACTAATTCCATTCAAACTGAAACTGCTATTGCTCAATCTATGTGTAAGCAATTTGAGTCAGATGGAGTAGTATGTCCTTCCAAATTGAGAGAGGGATTATTCACAGTTGGTGCTATGGACAATATAGACCATAATCCCAGTTCTGCTACCGCACAATCATCTTTCCATGGAAGTGGTATCAGCATTATTCAGTTTCCTAGTTCTAATTCTATGGGTGAATGTCGGTATCCTGTACCATACACTAGTGGAGATATTAAAACCAAGTACTCTTTGCCACTCACATACTCCATAGTTCCAGCAGTGTCTCTCAATGAATCAGCAACATGTGTACCTAAAAAATGTCATTTTCCCTTCATTAGTGATTCTGATATGTGCACAGTGAAAGAAGATGCATGGCTTCAATGTGTGGAAGAGTTGTTGGATGTTGAGAGTGAACAGCTAATCACTTGGGCTGCTTTTCATGCAGCTAGGGATATTCAGAATGCTAGTGTACCAGCCATCACTAGTATGCTACCATTGTTCAATGAAAAGGCTGACACACCTGCAATGATCAAGCACTCTATGGATATTATTCGATCTGTGACAGAGTATCTCCATCCTGGACAAATTTCTGTCATGGCCTGTGACTGCCCCATTTTTGCTAAAGCTAAATATATACAATGGACCTGGCCAAGTTTATATGGTGAGAAGAAAATAGTGGTCATGTTCGGAGGTCTTCACTTAGAGATGGGTATGTGAAAAACGCTTGGAGACTTTTTAGCTGCTTCGGGATGGACTGAGGTGCTCACTGAGGCGGGATTAGCTTCATCTGGTGTTGCTGAGAGTTTCTTAAAAGTATCTCACTTAACCAGAACTCGACATGCTCACCAAATTACCATTGCAGCATTCTACAAACTGCAGAGGCAGGCATTTTCACTTTCTGGCCAGAGTGATTTTAAAGGATGGCGATTAAAATTGATGGAAGAGTGAGAGTCACCTACCTTTCAGTACTGGGATATGGTTATGGGCCTTGAGAAACTTATTCTCACTTTTGTTAGGGCTCATCGTGAGAGAGATTTCAACCTGTATGTACAGAATTTGGAACTGATTGTAGGCTTTTTTTTTGCTTTGGACCACTACAATTATGCTCGGTGGGTGCCGATTCATATTAATGACATGAAGTCATTACAAGGCTCTTTCAAAGAAATTTTCAAGGAGTATTGGGTTGTGCCAAAGACTTCTAACAGATTTTCAGCTATTCCTCTTGACCAAACACATGAACAGGAGAATGCCAAGGTCAAATGAGTGGGTGGTGTAATTGGCTTAACTCAAAATACGGCAACTTTGAATAGGTGGATGATCTGTGGTCCCGAAATCTCTACACTTTTTGATGAATTTGAAGGTGGTTTTAGTAATGAAGAAGAGCAGGATATTCAATTGCACCATGAAGAAGGATTGGCCTCACAGAAAACATTCAAAAAGCAAGTACAAGATTTAGTTGATGCAGTTACAGAATTTGGAAACCCATTCTTAGATGATTGCCCAGAATTATTGATTTTGAATTCTAGAGATTGTGCAGATAATTCTGTAATTGGAACTGTACGATCTACTCCGATCCTAACTTTGATCTCATTTCTGTGTTCCAAGAACTGGGAGTGCCATCTGTCAAATCTGTGCAGGCTGAAGTTATAGAATGAATACCAAAATGGGATGTTTTTGTTATGCTTACCTCTGGATTTGGGAAAAGTGCTTGCTATCAGAATTAGCCAGGATTTTTCCAAGCACTGTCCCTCAGAAATGTCCATTGTACTATTACTCCACTAATTACTATAATAAAGAATCAGGTAAAAATAAGTTATCAATTTTGTGTGTTATTTTAATCCTATAATGTATACCCGTAATAAAGTTGTTCCTCAACTTGGGAAACTGTTGATTATTAATTGTTTGCACACGTCATTCATTTCTGTTGTGCATATGTTTACAAGAGCTATACAACGCGAAAGTGGGATTGGAAACGAAATAATTTTTACGAATGATTTTGTATTACCTCTATGAGAGGCTATCCGTGTTGTTCGCAAACTTTATTGCCAGGTTTTGAGCGGGAAGATGCCATAGTATAGTACGGGTCGTGGTGGTCTAGCTTGGTCCAGCTTTACTACGAGGCTAGGAGGTGTTTCACTGGGGTAGACTAGTTTTGCAGTGAAGATCCATCTGGAATCTTGGTAAAACATTCAACACAATAAAAGAATTGGGTAGCGATAATAGCTGGTTATTATATTGTAATAGGTGAAGTACACTATTGTGATTGGAGAGACATTTCACTGGTACCTACAGATTTCTGGTGATCATCTTGATTCAAACAGTTCACCTCTTAATCATTTAACACAAGTGGTTGATACTGCCAGAAAAGTGAACATTGCCGTTGAGGGTGTCCAGATGTTACCAACTACTTTAATGTGCACCTTGCCTGTGGTCAACATTATCAAGTTAATGAAAAGAATGAAAGTACTGTCAGTACTTACTGAAGGTAAAACATTTTGTAAACCATCTTGTTGGTGAGCAAGTGGAGTTTGGCATGTATATTTGTGTGATGCAGTGTATGCTGTGTATAACAGGCTTACTGTGTTTGAAATAGCCACACTATTAGCTTCATATGCAAGTTTAGCAATAACTATAGTCTACTTCCTAAATATTAATTAAAAATTACTATTAGGGTCTTTTATTATTTTTTTATTTTTTTTTTAATATAGGGTGGGTGAATACCAGCCCAAATGACATGGAGCTACTGGTATTGAGCAAGATCAATGATTATCAAGTAAGAACTCCTCACAAATTGCACTATATTTTGCACCGTTTATTTCAGGGAGGGCAAAGGGGTGATTTCACCTCCTCCTTGGACTTGTTTTGCCCCCCCCCTCCCCTTGAACTTGTGTTGCCCCCCCCCCCCTCAAGTCAAAGCCATGCCTATTTGCCCCCCCCCCCCTTTTTTTTTGGAAAACTACCTGAAATAAACCCTGTTTTGAATTACACACATGTAGGTAATATTTTCCCTTGAAATATCTGAAGATCTTTCTTGGAAATGAGTTGTAGCAGGACGCCAATTGTCATCCGATGCTGAACTCCTAGCTTCTCTTGCACACAAACTGGACACAGTGGGTGAACTGAAGACATTAAATACTGGCCTGCATGTTCTCAAGCTGTGTATCAGAAATGATGATGAACGGTATTTTGACATTCAGGCTGTGAGGAAAGGTGTATTCAGGGATTCAACTGGTCAGTATAATATTTAGTGTTGTATTCAGCTCTTAATAAAGTAGTTTAATTTTAGGTGATTCAGTGGTTGCCAGTTATGTCAAGGATTTTTTAGATCATCACAGAATTCGTAGCACATCTTGTCATATTTTGGTCTCATCTGCTTCCTCTTCTCGTTGCAACTCCTGTAATACTTATTGAAAAGTATTGAATTCTATGGTGTCTCGACAGCTCAAGGATAAAGTAGATGACGACACTCGGACTAATAGCTATACAAATTTTCGCTATCTCAACACTCCAGACAAGTATTATGTTTGCAACAATAATCACTTCTAGAGTGAATATCTCATTTATTTTGCAGGAAACTACGGTTACAGAATTTGCGTGACAGGACCAAGACCCGAGCCTCGACTACTGAAGCCACTTCTATTCCACTGCGCCAATCCTCGGAACTTTGCCGAACTTAAGCCCATGGCCGACGACGAGTCTACTTACTCTGCCCCAGACGTCGAGCCTCTGCGCAGACAGCGCGCCCAGAAACGTGGCGCTGTCACCCGCCTCTCCAAGAAGCTCGCCGGTCTTACCAGCCAGCCCCTCGCCGAACTTACTCTCTCATCTGTCAAGAGCCTTCTTCGCCAATTCAAACTCGAATTCCAATCCCATGACTCCATTCAAGACCGAATCGATGACGCCCTGGCCAATGACCCAGATGCCCTCGATGCCGAATTCGCCGAAAGGGAAAAGCATGGAGACCTTCACTCTGACCTGTCAATTTATTTCAAACAAACGGAAGATCTCATCGACCGCATTAATGCCTACAGTGCCGGGCACTCTCTCCTATTGCTTCTGCGTTCCTTCACCAACCAATCTGTATGCCCACCTGTGATTTCCCAATTCCAGTCTGCCCTATCTGACTATAAAGCCCTCTCAGCCACCTACACTCCATTTCAGTCTGTGCCCGAACTCGCCGACTTATTCTCTCGTGTTTCCACCGCCGTCTCCAAAGCTAGTGATCACATCGCCTCCGCCCCTCCAGCCCCTTCTGCTGCGGCCTCTCCTGCTCCTGCGACTCCGTCTGCTCGCCCCAACCGTATAGCTCATCTGAGTGTAGATTTGCCGAAATTTGACGGTAACCCATTGAACTGGAGCCATTTTGAGAACCTTTTCAACAGCACCCTGCGAAACAGAGCGGACACCTTTTGTAATGCAGACAAGCGATCTCTGTTAGCCAACGCCATCGTTGCCAAAGAAGGCCAGGAGATCCTCCGGACAGACACCGAGGATGACACCCCTGTGAAAGATCTTCTGGAGATGCTTCGGGATCACTTTGGAAGAGCCGAGGTGGTAGTCCCGCTACTCATGAAGGAGGTTCTCGCCCTACCCATCATCCGTGACACCTATGATGGCCTCCGAGGTTTGATCACTCGTCTCGTCAAAGGCAATGCTTCCCTCAAGACACACATCGGGGACTCATTGTCAGAATTCTTGTGCTACCTCCCCCTGTTATTGGGTACCTTGGGGGGGGGGGGTGCCAATTCAAGGCCTTTCCTCATGAAATTAGGAATTTAGGATGGTCCTGGTGGGGCAAGAGCAACTGGGAGAATTTTGTGTGTGTGTTAGTTTATATGTATGTATGTGTTTGGGGGAGGGAGGAAGGGACACACTACACATGCACATAAATTATCTGTAAGATATATACAAGATGTAAGTAACACTGGATTAAATTAGAACCAGATGTTGATAAACTTGTGTATGTTATTAACACAGTACACTGCATGGTTATCAGGAGTGGATTAATAGTCACTTTTTATTTCTTTTTATTTTTTTATTTATTTTTTTAATGGCCATTTTACTGCAACGATTAAGTAAGCTCACAGTATGCAGAAAAACGGATTTTAGCAAAATTAGTCATTCTGCTGTTTCATGCTGTGATTACAGATGACTAAGCACTCAGGGTATATTCATGTGATAAATTTTTTACCACACTTTTCATGATGAGTTTTTAGCTATTTACATCATTCCCATAAGAGTCGTTTATCATTTATTTCAGTTGGATCAATTACATCTTTATTATCATGTTGTCGTTTTTTTGTTTGTTTTTTTGCTTTTGTTTTTTCTTGCAATTTATTCATTTCATACTACCATTATGCTTTACTTTTTGTTTAGAGTTTGTATCAATTTGTGCTTGGACAAGGTGAGAAACCGCCATTTTCACTTGCCACGAGTCATCCAGTGCATGCTATTTCTCTGTCCGAGAAGATTGCTGTTGAGTATAACAATAGCCTCATTTTAGTGATCGGATTTTTTAAAACTTGTATCTGATTCAGAGGTAAGCGAACAAGTGACTCGTACATTTAAATAGTAACCCTCAAATGATGTGTGTTAAATTTTTGAGAGGCAGTATAACCCTTGCATGTCGCATGCAAGTTGTAGATAGTGAATTGTAGTACGTAGGGAATAGTATATCTGGATTTATATTGCAGGAGTATTTTTTAGAATCGAACTTCAGTCGGTGCTACATTTTTGAAATTTTCTTGTTTCCATGGAATATTTCGTGCCACATGTCACCATAAAGGTCGTAATAATTTTTCAGGACGTAAGAAAATCCCTGTATAGTACTTTAAGTACCAAAAACAGTGTTGGCTATTGTGAGATAAATTCCAATCACCTTTTAGACAGCTCACCAGTGAAATCTCAAGTTTTATTGCAATTTATGTTGTTAAATACCAAAAACGGTGTCATAGCTAAACATTGACTAGCCTTAAGCCGCTACATTAAAATTCACATTAACCATGTGTCTTTTTTCTCCCCTCTTGGTACTCAATCCATATAGTTACTGTTGCGCATGACTGTATTTGTGCGAGTTATGTTAGCGTTATATTAGCTATGGCCAATGTCAACTAGGATAAGTGGATGAAGGAAACAAATGTCCTTAGCAATATTTAGGTTGAAAAATTTGTGTGTGCGGTATGCCCAACACAGAAGGATAGTTTGTATGCACTTGGGAACTCATATATCATCAATAGTAAATGAAATCTTTGACTCTGCATGAAATGAAGATAATGATCATTATTATGAGTGTTAGCCTCATAAATGAAACTTGCCTGTCACTAATTACATTTATAATATATAATGCCAAAGGAGCTAGTCAAACAAAGTAATTCGTTTCTAGACAACACCAAATTTTTTGTTCAGAATTTAGTTACTTATCCACTAATGGTGACCGTCTATAGGAAAACCAGGCACAACGCGGCACACTTCAAAAAAAATTTTTTGCACTTACAGAGTTGTCGGCGTCCAGATATTGAGCTCTCCAAGTTTTATCTTCGTATCTTAAGTCGTTCCGGCTATAATAGACCTAACCGTTCCCTTCCGTCGGCTTAAAACAATACATTCTTAAGAAATCGATCGATCTTTTCTCGATATTACGCACGCCGCGTTGTGCCCGGCGGTTTCTACAGTCCCGCAGTTCCTTATCAAAAAAATCATTTCATTGGTTAATCAAATCATGTGACCAATTATAGCGCCGCGTGCCCTGTGGTGCAACTTACCTTTATCGCGGGACAGAAGATGAGGGTTGGGACCACCGTTAGGGTCATATGGGTCTGGGTTTTGCTAACAGCTATACAAAGAAACACCAGGGCAGGCTATGTTCAGGAGGCTAAGGTTAGGGCTGGGGCATGTAAGGGTATTATTAATAGCTAGTACTGGATGGTTGGAGGCTGGGACCCAGGAGGCTAAGGGTTAGGGCCAGGGCAGGTAAGGGTTTAACTATATATAACTAATTGTATAATGGGCGTTCTGACCAGGGCAGGCTAGGTGGTTTTACTATATGTAATACGGGGTGATTGGGATCAGGGCAGGCTAGGTGTTAGGGTTTGGGCCAGGGTATGTTTGAGACTTTGCAAGGAAACAGATTTTGTCTTTGGATGTTATTGGAAATTAAGGTTACAATGAATGGAAACATATGAGGAAAACATTTCAAAAACATAAATTTCGTTACAGATCTACTTAACTACACAAAATAAAACATGACAACATCACAAAAATGAAACAAATGTTTATAATAAGTTTTAAGACGATTGATAAATAAACCTGTGCAAATAGTCTCTAGCGATAATTTCATTATCCTTCTTAGTCTTCAGCATGGAATTGAATTGCTTGTCCACTATCACCCTATTATGCCAGTAGTCCATAAGTCTGTTGTAAGAAAAATAATGAAAAAAAGTACTTGCTGATAAGATTCAGTTACTTAAAATAAATGAGGTTACTACTTGCCATTGAATAAGTACTTGTTTTTTTAATAAAGATATTGTATTTTCATTCAGATACTTAAGATGCTATCCTTAGATGTGACTACAGCATGCCATCTAGGTAAATGCATTGCTATTAGAACTAGTGAAGCTGTACCACTAGTTAATGAATCTTTGAACGATGGAAATAAATTTTCTGGAACTTCAATTGAAAGGGCACTAAGAATATCAAACTTAGGAAAACGGTCTAAACAGCGATTTCTGAAGGCAAATGCAAAAGAGAATGTCATATTGCAAAGCAAAAGGGGAGCTGGAGGAAATACAACACCATACAAATGCATCATTATAAAGCAAAGTGAAATTTCACAAGAAGTGATGGAATTGCTACGTGGTAAATAAAGGAGAAATGTGTAAAGTTATAATGACTTATTTATATTATAGGAGTTCTGAATGAATCATATATACAGGATGAACTAGACAATATAGGTGATATTGGAAGAACTGCCGGTTAAGTTTACAGCTATGTGCATCTTGTATAATTTTGATATTTCTTTAATTCAAATTAGAAGTTGTCAGTGAATCAGCTGAACCAGATAGATCTCAGGAAGGCACCACTGTAGATGCAGTGAGTGAAGGTTAGCTGATTGTATTTGTAGTAGCAAGCATGAATAACTTTTTGTTGATATTAATACTAGGGATTCCTGTTCAGCTAAGTAGCCAAATCCAGAGTTAAATTCAGTTGCAATAAATCCAGGTAAGAATTATTAACTGTGTTTGCAAAAATTACATATTGCTGTTTTTAGATGTTCCTGCAAGCAAAAGGCCAAAGTTATGCTGACCACTGTGATCATATAATTTAGCACTTAATTTTGACTCAGATTGCACCATGCAATACCACATATTATATTAAATATTTAACAATTAATTTAAAAATACTGTCTGGCAAAATTTTTTTTTAAAAATCGTGAGAACAAAAAAAATTGAATAAAGAAATTTAGAGAAACTCAAAACAAAAAAAGAATGGGTACTTGCATACTTTACTAAAATATGTAGCCTCTGTAGCCCATGTAGCCATTGTAGCCCTTGTAGCCCATATGTAGCCCTTGCAGCCTCTGTAGCCCATGTAGCCTCTGTAGCCCTTGTAGCCTCTGTAGCCCTTGTAGCCTCTGTAGCCCTTGTCACCTCTGTAGCCCTTGTAGCCTCTGTAGCCCTTATAGCCTCTGTAGCCCATGTAGCCTCTGTAGCCCTTGTAGCCTCTGTAGCCCTAGTAGCCTCTGTAGCCCATGTAGCCTCTGTAGCCTCTGTAGCCCATGTAGCCCTTGTAGCCCTTGTAGCCTCTGTAGCCCTTGTAGCCTGTAGCCCATGTAGCCTCTGTAGCCCATGTAGCCTCTGTAGCCCATGTAGCCTCTGTAGCCCATGTAGCCTGTATAGCCCATGTAGCCCTTGTAGACTCTGTAGCCCTTGTAGCCTCTGTAGCCCATGTAGCCTCTGTAGCCCTTGTAGCCCTTGTAGCCTCTGTAGCCCTTGTAGCCCTTGTAGCCTCTGTAGCCCATGTAGCCTCTGTAGCCCATGCAGCCTCTGTAGCCCTTGTAGCCTCTGCCCTTGTAGCCTCTGTAGCCCTTGTAGCCTCTGTAGCCCTTGTAGCCTCTGTAGCCCTTGTAGCCTCTGTAGCCCTTGTAGCCTTTGTAGCCCTTGTAGCCTCTGTAGCCCATGTTGCCCTGTAGCCATGTAGCCCTGTAGCCCATGTAGCCCTTGTAGCCTCTGTAGCCCATGTAGCCCTTGTAGCCCTTGTAGCCTCTATAGCCCTTGTAGCCTCTGTAGCCCTTGTAGCCCTTGTAGCCCATGTAGCCTCTGTAGCCCTTGTAGACTCTGTAGCCCTTGTAGCCTATGTAGCCCATGTAGACTCAGTAGCCCTTGTAGCCCTTGTAGCCTCTGTAGCCCTTGTAGCCCTTGTGCCTTTTAGCCCTTAGTAGCCCATGTAGCCTCTGTAGCCCAGGTACGCCCTTGTAGCCTCTGTAAGCCTGTAGCTCTGTAGCCCATGTAGCTCTGGTAGTCTAGGTTTCTGAGCCCTTGTAGCTCTCGGTAGCCTTGTAGCTCTGTAGCCCTTGTAGCATCGTGTAGCCCATGTAGCCTCTGTAGCCATGTAGCCTCTGTAGTCTATGTAGCCCATGTAGCAATTGTAGCCTCTGTAGCCATTGTAGCCCTTCTGTCAGCCCATGTAGCATTTGTAGCCCTTGTTAGCCTCTGTATCCCTTGTAGCTCTGTGCCTTGTAGCGCTGTAGCCCCATGGAGTCCTTGTAAGCCGCTGTAGCCCATGTAAGCCCTTGTAGCCTTGTAGCCCTTGTAGCTATGTAGCCTCGGTAGCGTTTGGTAGCCTCTGTAGACTTGTAAACTCGGTAGCCCATGTGCTATCTGGAGCCAATGTAGCCTTGAGCCTTGTAGCATCTGTAGCCCTTGTAGCCTCTGTAGGCCCCTTGTAGCCTCGGTAGCCTGTCGCATCTGTAGCCCATGTAGCCTCTGTAGCCCTATGTAGCTCTGTAGCACTGTAGCTCTGGAGAATCTGTAGCCTTGATAGCCCTGTAGCCTCTGTAGCCCTTGTAGACTCTGTAGGCCCTTGTAGCCAGGTAGCCTCTGTAGCCCTTGTAGCTCTGTAGCCCCTAGATAGCATCTGTAGCCCATGTAGCCTCTGTCGCCCTTGTAGCATTGTAGCCTCTGTAGGCCTTGTAGACTCTGTAGCTTGTGACTTCGTAGCCCTTGAGCCTCTGGACCCTAGTAGCCTCTGTAGCCCATGTTACATCTGTAGCCTCTGTAGCTCTGGTAGCCCATGTAGCCTCTGTAGCCCTTGATAGCCTCTGTAGCCCATGAGAGCCCTTGTAGCCTCTGTTAGCCTTGTAGCCTCCTGGGCCCTTGGTTAGGCCCTTGTAGCCCATGTAGCCTCTGTAGCCCTTGTAGCCTCTGTAGCCCTAGTAGCCTCTGTAGCCCATGTAGCCTCTGTAGCCCTTGTAGCCTCTGTAGCCTCTGTAGCCTCTGTAGCCTCTGTAGCCCTTGTAGCCTCAGTAGCCCTTGTAGCCTCTGTAGCCCTAGTAGCCTCTGTAGCCCATGTAGCCTCTGTAGCCTCTGTAGCCTCTGTAGCCCTTGTAGCCTCTGTAGCCTCTGTAGCCTCTGTAGCCCTTGTAGCCTCTGTAGCCTCTGTAGCCCTTGTAGCCTCTGTAGCCCTTGTAGCCTCTGTAGCCTCTGTAGCCTCTGTAGCCCTTGTAGCCTCTGTAGCCTCTGTAGCCTCTGTAGCCCTTGTAGCCTCTGTAGCCTCTGTAGCCCTTGTAGCCTCTGTAGCCCTTGTAGCCTCTGTAGCCTCTGTAGCCTCTGTAGCCTCTGTAGCCCTTGTAGCCTCTGTAGCCCTTGTAGCCTCTGTAGCGGTTGTAGCTAATATTTTAATATATAAGCAGTAAAAAGTAAAGAAATATCACGTGAACCAACCAATGAAAACCTAGCTTTGATAGACATTCACATGACCTAAAAGTAAGGTTTTGACCAATCAGAAGAATTCTTTGATAAGAACTGCGGGATGGCTCCCCGGTTTTCCCGTAGACGGTAACAGGATGCACGAAAATTCAGTGGTGGTGTCAGGAACAAGTGGATATGGCAATCAACAGTACACAGGTAAAACTGATTTGATATACTTTTTTTGGTGCAATGTGTTAATATCTCCTGGCTCTCTTATTTTAGATAAAATGTAGCTACTTACCACATAATTTTAGCCCTTTAACAGCCGAATATCGCTGAGAATTAAATTCGCGATTACACACGAGTACTCCGGAATTGTTTACAAGAAATTGAGACTAGGACTCACGACTTGAACGCCTGAATCCTTTCTTGTTTGGAGGTGACACACTTCAGAGTAGTAGATGGCAACAAAGTATTGACAAATTGAAGCTGAAATTTATTAGTCTCATTTTCTCACAAGTTCAGGTTAAAAATTTTCTTTAGGTGTTGCAGGTAGAAAGAACTGTGAGGAAACAAGTCCGCATCTTGATGCAATATTAAGTTGGTCTTTCTGTAGTTGGGGTAGATTATGCAATATCCGTTTGTGTGAACAAACAAGGCTGTAAAAATTGCCTTTTTCTATCTTTTTGCTAAATATTTTTTAATTCTGTATTGTTTAACCCTTTCGTTCCCAATCCCGCTTTAAAGCGGGGTGAAGACCAGTTGGCTTCTCCGTATTTCGGTTCTCCGTCGAATTTAAAAAAAAAGTTACCTTCTTCACAGCAACTTCATTTATGGATCCAGTCATCTCCAGAGCTTTGTAGAAGCAGCGAAAAATTGCTTGAGCCCAGTAGCCTTCCATAATACATTGAAACAACCGCTTCTTTGCCGACTAAGACTTTGCGGTTTGACTTAACTGTCTTCTCCTTTTTTTATAAAATCGCCAGTTCAACTGGGGGCCTCCCCCTTACGTACAGTCTTAGGTAATGCTTATTACATCATAGGAAAAAAGTGAGCGTGTCGTGTGATCCAGGTAACTATGAAAAAAAAATTTTTTTTTCGAAGTCAGTTTGGAAAGATGGCGTCTACCAGTTACAGTGCGGTGGAAGTTATTATAGACTTGCTTGATACTGACTCTAGCGACTCAGGATCAAGCGGAGAGGAGGGAGACGACATCTAGGGCTATAGGAGGCTATAGGTGGACCAGACCCGTCAACTCTGATACTGACAATGGGAGTCAAGAAGAGGATCGAGGTAAGCTTGTCTTTCTCTTGAAAACTAGCAAGCTTCTGTTGTGGAAAAGACTTGTTTATAGCTATATTGAGATAGAGAAAGCTGTTTAGCTATAATATATATATATTTTATTGAGTTTTGAGATTTGAAAGAGGGTTGTGGTTTTTTGAACAATTTCAAATTTTCAAAATGTTTTTTTTTTTACCACATGTACTACTAGGACCAGATGTGTATGCAGTCACCGACCCATTGTGAAGAGGACGCATATGAGGCAACAGGAGCAGAGTCTTCCAGTGATGAAGGAGAAGATGCCGGACCTGGCGCAGTACACTCGGAGCCCCACCCGCCCCCACTCCCCAAACAAAAATCCTGTATGAAACCGCATACAATACATCATAAAGTTGCAATTACATAGGATCATGAATAATTTGTTGTTTGTATTACAAATATCTTTGTTGTTTGTGTTTTTGTGTATATGAAATTGTTTTGTAGTGGAGCTTGACGTCCGATGGCATATGTTCCTTGTGGACACTCATAGATGTCTCCTACATGATCACAATCAGCACTAAACACAACAAACAACATATTTTATTGTTGAACTAATATAATATTGGTATACAATACATCAAACAATATTATTTCTATTTTATTTTTTATTTTTATTGATGGGAAAAGTGAAATTTTTTGGGAAAAATTTTTTTTTGAAAGTATTAGTAGAGGGCCAAAATATTATTCAATTTTCTCAATCAAAAAATGAGGGGAATCCCAAACTCTTGGTCTATTTAGTGATATATAGTTGCTATGGGGTTTTCCCAGCCAGCATCGAGTTAAAAAAATAAAACGGTAATGCTCTATTCCTCGGTAGAAGATTAGATTTTTACGCGCGCGTCCACACAATTCGGGAACGAGAGGGTTAAAACACCTGTGAAAGAGAGAATACATCTAATTTTCTGTTTTTTAGCTAAACTTAATGTTCAATTGACTTACATTGTAGAATGGGGACTAATAGTCAGCTCAGTAAGTAGCCCATTGCCCAGGTAGTCTGCCACCAATTTTCTTTGCAATAGCTTCCCGCAGGTAAATGTTGTGAACTGACTGTGGAGTAAATTGTAATCAAGATACATAACTGATCCAATGACCTTACGATTACCAAATGACAATGCTAAAATTGAGCAGGTCAGGACAGATTTGACATTGCAATAAATAAAGTAGCATGAATGAACGCTGTCTGCTCCTCTGCTGCAACCTATGTAATTTTGGTTCTAGACCTAATTGATTTCTTAAAATTATGCTTAAATCATGCATTCAGATACTGAATTTGTTAAAGATGCATGAATTGTAACAACATAAACCTAAAATGCTTGACATCTGACCAACCATTTGTTAATACTAGCACTTTATCCCAGTGTACGCGGATTTTTTTGGTTATATGTGTGCATGCTATGATTGTTATAAATGCTGCAGTCAGACTCTCCTATTTGCGTTCTATCAATTCTCAAGAGGGATTAGCACACAGGATTAATCGAAAAAATATACTCAAAGATGTCATTGGGCTCTATCGTGACAGTAATATTATAAATGAATATCCTATAGTAATTAAATTTGTGGGAGAAATTGGAATTGATGCTGGGGGCATTCAACGTGACATGTTCAGTTCTTTTTGGACAGAAACTTACTCCAGAGTTATTTGAAGGTCAAAACATACTAACTCCTATGATTCACCCTCAGACTGAGTTGTCATATTTACCGATTATTGGGAAAATAATTTCTCATTGTTACTTGATCTCTAGGATTCTTCCAGTACAAATAGCTCTTCCAACACTTGTTAAAATTTTGCTTGGTCCTAGTGCATCATGTACGGCCAAAATGCTGCTCGATTCGTTTTTGGACTACGTGAGCTCTGTTGAAAGAAGCACGTTGCAAAGGGCATTGTCTTGTCGGCATACTTTCCCTCCTGAACTAGCTGATAAAATCATGTGTACACTTTCAAGATTTAATTGTCGAATGTTGCCAACTCCAGCAAACATGAGCAATTTGATTCTTCAAATAGATCGGTATGAGTTTGTGACCAAGCTAGCTGCTGGTATAGAAATGATACACTCTGGAATTCCGCTTTGTCATCAATCGTTTTGGGAAGCCCTTTTATCTCAAGATATTTAAAAAATTTACAAAAATCTGACTGTAAGCCCTGAAAAAGTTGCTTCCTTGCTGAGCCGATCAGAATTTAATTCACCTCAAGAAGAGAGAATTTATGAATATTTTAAGGTAGATGGTGGAAAATATGAAGACCGAGGAGCTATCTCTATTTATGAGATTTGTTACAGGCAGCTTGGTTTGTGCTACCGATAACATCAGTCTACAATTCAACAAAGTTACTGGACTTGGAAGAATATCTGTAGCCCATACTTGCAGCTGCACTTTGGAACTATCTACGGAGTATTTGAATTATGACGATTTCACTGCTGATTTCAAGGCGATTTTTTCCCAAGTTAATGAAGAGTTTACTTGGCAGATGAATTTTCTTTAATTTTTCTAGTACTCTCAGTTGTCATACTTTGGGACGTCTATTGAAACCAGTTTTTTTTTATGAATACAAGGCTATGAAAGATTTTGATACCAATGGGTAGTGCTTTAGTTTGTTTCAACTAATTAGTTGGAGAGGGTGTGGTCTCAATGGTTAGATAAAGTGTATATATGTCCATTGATACTTCATTTGGGGGGGAAAAGTCTTGTCCTGATTCAACTTCTGTATCTGTGGTTAAACTTTTGACATCTGTTATTTTCAGTGCTAAGTTTAAAGTACTTCAAACAAATAAGTGTATTTCTCATAGCGTAATGTCTATTGTGAGGTCATAGAGGTTCATGTATGAACTTGAGAAAATTGCAATATTAGTGAAAATGAAAGGACTAATATGTAGCACCTGTAAGACTTTATAATGTAGTCTAGCAAGCACTAAAGTATTAGTTAACTTAACTCAATAAAATGTTCTATTGTAATATGCTTGCATGTCGACGGCGATGTGCGTTCATGAATAATTCATGAACTGATGGTACAGCGTAGTATTCACCTGAATGAGTACAGTATCGGCACTTCAGTATAATATAAACTTGTGGAATAGGTAGGGTACAGTAGGTTTGAGATAGTAGGCTTAGGTACAGAAGAGAAGGCTACTAGGAATTGTTACTTGGGGGAGGGGGGGGGGAGAGTTGGTTTAAAAGAAAGAAGAATTAAGATAAGGGACAATAGTTTCGCAAATGTTGCAATTGAGTTAGAAGCAGCAGAGATAGACAAAGGAAAAGAAGGGACTCCATGACTCGACAAGGAATAGGAAAGGATCATGAAAAGCTGATGTACTTTAGGAAAAAAAAGAGCAGGAGAGGGAAACTGATGTAACTTACTAATATTAAAGGAAAGTTCATGCTACTGCATTCTTACTTTGCATTATGTCAAGCACCACTGTGGTGGGGTAGTTGCTAGTTTCTAGAATAATAGGTAGCCAAAAGAATTGACAAAATCTACACAATTGTGGCGAACTCTTAAATTGATCCAAATTTAGAGTTAAACCAGCTTATAGTAACTTTCAAGTAACTTAGATGAGACCTCAAGCCTACTCTATTGCGCTTGATCTCACCATTGAAGGTACATGAGACTAACTTGTGGCTGCTAATCTAGAAACATTACATGCATTAAATTGGAGAAATTGTTAATGTTCTGAAGTCAGAACCATGTAGCTAAGTGTGTGGTTTGACCTTGAGTATTTGTCTGATAATAATTTCACAACTAGAATCATAGCTACCTTGAAGACTCTTCAACTGTCTAAGTAAAATTTTTGCTGAACTTTGGAACATATTGTTTGACTGTGCCAGTATTTTTAAAGTAGCTAATGTTAATTCCAAGAGCTCTTAGCTAATTAAATAGATTTTTATCTTTTCCGAAAAAATAATATGAGTTTCAAAAAAATAAAAGGTCTGCTAAAATTAAGTAGGGAGTAAGGAATAATTTAGCAAGGCCAGTTTGTTAAAAAAAAAAAAATTGTATAGCTGGCTAGGGGGATTAGTTAGCTAGCTATGTAGCTAACAACTCAAAAATGAAAGTAACCTTTTTGTGGCTATTACTCATACTAATTCGTAGCAACGTAAAACTTACTTGGTATCAAAATAAGGCATGTAACAAAATAAGGCTAAGCTTATTCCGTAACAAAATTAAGGCTTATTTCATAACAAAATAAGGCTTATTCCGTAACAAAATAAGGCTTATTCCGTAACAAAATAAGGCTTATTCCGTAACAAAATAAGGCTTATTCCGTAACAAAATAAGGCTTATTCCGTAACAAAATAAGGCTTATTCCGTAACAAAATAAGGCTTATTCCGTAACAAAATAAGGCTTATTCCGTAACAAAATAAGGCTTATTTCGTAACATAATAAGGCTTATTTGGTAGCAGAATAAAGCTTATT
>WLWD01001673.1_pt1 | contig 42914 bp, 37 predicted proteins | sample 6712731 | NCBI WGS metagenome assembly WLWD01 (sample SAMN12718690, study PRJNA576275) | sponge metagenome | isolation source: marine sponge | host: Mycale hentscheli | place: New Zealand: South Island, Marlborough, Capsize Point | collected 2014-11-01 | reverse complement strand
ACAATACTTCTTCATAATGAATGTTCCAATGTTACCCTCTTTGTACATTGTCCTTTATCTCTTCGCTGTCTCTCAGATATAATTACTTCATCACAAGACACTACTAGTCTCATGTAGCCAGACCCTTTACCACCCTTAAATTGCTATGCATAGTGGGTAAAAGGTGCTAAAGGGTCTGGCTACGGGTGACTAAGGCATCACATACAGTGTGAAAATCAACCTCCAAAATTATTTCATGGCCTGACCTTATGCAATTGTCCCAGACCTAAATTGGAGAAAATAACATAAAAAATGAATTCTACATACCCAAAACTCTTGTACTAGAAGTATGCATGTAATCTTTTACGCTGAATGTTTTTTTCTGAATCCTATACTGGGCATATGAAATGGACAAAACAATTTTCTTTTTGGAGTTAATTATTTTCATGGCGGCCATATTAAATTTTTGAAATTTCTTGGAGTTACTCAAACCGTTTAAACAACCAAGCTGAATTTGTTCTTGGACATCTCTTTACACCTCTCTTTACACCTCTCTTTACACCTCTCTTTACACCTATCTTAATTAGTGTCCATTAACAATGTTCCCTTAAAACAATTTTATACCTACAGATTATGTAGGTATAAAAGTTCACCCAACTTACAAATGTTTCCTTCATTTGTCAGAAATAATGTATAGAAACCCTGTGCACTGTGGGACAAGGCTGGACAACTACATGTAGATGATTGTCTCAGCAGAAACCTGCCCAGTGAAGTCTAAAAGTGAAATCTAGCATATTTTAGTTCAGTCAGTGAAACTGAAGATCCTGTAAGACTGAAGCATTTTTTTCTTAAGAAAATTCATGCTATGTAACTATATTGAACTGGAAAAGATTTCCCACCACATAATCTTGCTGTCCAGCATGTCTCCATCCAATGGGTCCTATAAAGGTTATAAGATTGTAAGGCCATTAACCTTCCATGTATCACAAGAATGAATAGCTACAATAATAGGAGAAGTATTAGACTGAAGGAAAATGGAATTTTAAACAGGGTTACTCGCTACAAGGAAGAAAAGAGAAACAGCTACCACAAATAAGGAGGAAAAAAAACAAGGAAAATGGAATGAAAATTTGCTGCAATTAAAGTTAAATTGAATATTACAGTAGCTAAATGTCATATTTTGAGTAAGTTAGACTTGCTTGGTGAAATTTATCAGTTGTAGTAAATACAGTGCTTCTCCAATTGAGGGTTTGGTTGTCTTGTGCAGTCTTCTTTTCTTATTTCTTCTTTAAAAATTGAATATCAATGAAATCTTAAGAAGATGAAAATGATTTTCAAGCACTGTCTCCCATAATAATTATTTAAGGGATTAATTAGTATGAAACAAGTTTGATTCAGCCTAGTGATGGACATACTGCAGCAAACAGCATGCAGATAATAGATGGAGAGCAGAGAATTTGGAGGTAGGAAGGTGAGGGAGAGCTAGAAAGTTTATGGTTATAGCTTCTTCTCCCCCTACCCTCCAATTAGTATTAACTGCTGCCACTAGGGGGAAATCAGTTATTTTTGACTTCGTGAATAATAAAGAGAGAAGAATTGATGATCCTGATAAAAATTAGAGCATTTTTATGATGCCATTTTGATGCATATTCATAGAGACAAAGCGGACAACACTGAACTGACAGACATTGCTAAGGAATTCATAAAAAAAAAATGAAGAAACAAATTAATAGAAATACTTTTACATCATAATTTTTCCATCTAATTTTCACTATGACTTTATTCAGTCATTATTCAGTTGTATGGTTCGTAAAATAAAAGAATGGTCTTCATGAGAATAAATTGTAGTGAGGTACCTGGTGCCTGCCAACTGAATAATAACTGTCACTTCAGCATTGCTGGCACTAACATGCAATATATACATGTGCATTTCACAGAATATTTCATCAAATCACATGCATATTATTATTTCACTTCCCATTCTTCCAATCCTCATGCTATATTATTGATCCTGTCTGGGCCTCACTATTGTCTAATCCTTTGTAAAGGAGCATAACTATTATATCACCTGACTATATTGGGCAGTTGGATTTACTTGCGATAGACATTGCAAGAACAGGTGGCAGTCTGTACAACTGTGCTTCAGAATGACCTTTAGCAAAACAAATTATTTTTTAAATGACCTGGCTTTTTACTATTTATCATATTATAAGTGCAAGTATTTAATTTCAGAAGCAACTTTTTCTTGCTATATAATTTTACTTTAATGATTTTGCCCTAACCTGCCATATTTTCCTTACATCACACTATCCACTTCCTCCAACATAATTAATGGCAGGAAAACCTCAAAGAAAGTGTTCAATAAGGACATGACAGCTGTAATCTATACAATGAGCGCTCATATAAGGTGAAGAGGAGATGCTTCAGTTACTTCTAGGAACCAAAGTAGTCTAACAGCTGATATAGTTCCTAGGACTAGATTTAAAAATTAGCTTCACCAACTGCATCGATGAAAGAAGTTTTGCTACATAATAGATAGACAACGAAATCGAGGGATCTACCGCCCACAGAACCTCGAGGGCTGCCGGCTGTGGTGTCACGAAAAATCTGGTCCCCCCTTACCCGCAGTCCGGCCGGACTGTATGTTGCCGCCAAAACTGGTCCGCCCTTGCCATTTCTAGTCTCCCCCCCTGTCACGCGAAATTCAGTCCCACCCAAAATCAGTCCCTCGGACTAAAATTGGCAGCAAATTACGGTCCGCCGGACCAATTTTGGCTGCCAAATATGGTCCCCCTCAGAAATTTTCGGTCCCACCAATTGGCAGCAAATTACGGTCCGCCCTGCTCCATTTGCTGTTCATTTATGAGTTAATAACTTATGTTATGGCTTTGCTACAAGTTAATAACTTATGTTATGGTCCCCCTCAGAAATTTTCGGTCCCACCAATTGGCAGCAAATTACGGTCCGCCCTGCTCCATTTGCTGTTCATTTATGAGTTAATAACTTATGTTATGGCTTTGCTACAAGTTAATAACTTATGTTATGGCTTTGCTACAAGCTCTACTACCTTGAATTTTACCTAATATATCATGGCTAGAGGTATTCCTGCTCCATTTGCTGTTCATTTATGAGTGGCTACTCAGTGTCACTCTAAGGCATTTTCAATGACATAGCTACTTAGTGCCATGACATATATATATGTTATAGTTAGCAACTAATGAGCATTTCCACAATTATATATTATTTACAAGTTGATGATTGGCTACTTAGCTTCCTGGAATATTTGATAACACTAATAGTCCAGTCATTCTACGAAGAAAAGGGGGTCAACCTTAAACAAATTGCAACACAAATGATTCCAACTGTTTCTAGTACAGAAAAATGTGCTCTTTAACATACTAAAAGTCCTAAGGAATCCCATGGGGGGAAAGTATGAAAAAATTCAATCAACCGAAAGCACTTTTTTTTTAACCAAAACCAACTATTATTGGCTATTAATAATTATGATGACAATAGAAAGTAGTATTCGCGTACACATTTCTATTATACTTCATTTTATTAGTTTATAATTTTAATTGAAAAGCAGCTGATTGGCAATAAATATTAATGATGCAAGGCAAGGCAAATACAACAAGATCAAACCAACAGTAATTCAAAATTTCTTAATCAGTATCATCAGTTTCATCGAAATAACACTTGTCAGCATTTGTGCACCCAGATCCGATGCAGTTGCCACATGCAGGAGAGCATTTCACATTATGTTTCTGACATGTGCATCGTAAAGTACTGCAGTCTGTGTGGCAGTTGCATCGGATGATTTTAAAGGAGCTGGGGGTAAATCAGTGTGTACTGGCATCAGTCCTCCATCTCGCTTTTCCCAGCCCCATTCTAGCGGATCAAGGTCAAAACCTTTCCACTGCTGTACCTGAAGGTAAACACGAATACTGTGGTACTTTGCAGCAGCTGAAGATGGTGGCAAAGTTTGAGGATGGACATGGGAAACACTTGTAGCTACCTTTTCACAAAAACGCTTGTAGCGTAGAACATCTAGTCGTTCATTTTGCTTTCCATTGTACAAACTAACAAGCACTTCCTCTCCTGCTGCAGCTATGTCCATGTGGGTAGATGACTCAGCATTAAATACCTTGGCCTTTTCTCGGAAATGACGGCTTGACTTGAACTTCTTGAGGGATGCACCCTTACTGATGCCGTATAAATGGGAAGTAGTGTCACACCCAAGTATTACATGAAGAAAAAGAACATTAGTGCAGATTTCAGACCCCAATGCCTGCTTCACAGCCTTGATATCCCACACCCTGGGATTTTTGGTAGTTTTCTTAGGCTCTGGTCGGAAAAGTATGTCATGTGAGTCCAGGCTAGCATGATAGCATAGCAATCAGAAGATCTGTATCATCGCCAACAAGTACTGTGTCAGTAGTTGAAGATGACTCCACAGCTTTCTGCACTATAAGCAAGTCAGCATCCCCTGATGCATGATACACAGCACACATCTTCTCTAAGAGCCACTGAGCATGTTGATGAACTGTTCCTTGTTGCTACTATTTGCAAGAAAAGTTTCTTTTTTCATGGTGAATTGCATTTCTTCAGTGAATGCCACATTCACACCAACTTGGCCTTTGGTTCGTCTCAAATGCATTATGTCCTTTGTAGATGATTCACCATAGCCATTAAAGACAATAATGGAACTCCCATACTTCTTTGCCACATAATCTGAGTACACTGTTATATCATGATAAGTGGCTCCATGTGTCCATGGAATGCGCTGAATGAGGGCACCACCATCTAGCACATACTGGACATCATCGAGAACTGCAGGAGTAGTTGATGATACAAGGTCCCAAATGGCATTGGCTAACACTGGCTTCTGAGGCTCCCAGAGCAAAAGTGATGCATCAAAGAGAGCTGGTGGGTGACCACAAAGCTCATACTTGAAGATATCCTGCTGACTTTCAGTTACCTTGGCAGCAATTGTTAGTCGCTGGAAAAGGAGTTGAGGGTCTATCTGAACAGCAACACCATCAATTCTCACTACACACTTTGTGTCCAGCGTGAAAACCTGGTTTTTCCTCTTGAAAGTGTAGTCTGCTGCAGATATCCCTTCCATGCTAGCTAGAATTGTGTTACCCACGTCTTTAGCTGCGTCAACATTGACTGAGCTGCTGGCATGTACCCCAGTGGAAATGCTATGCAGACGGTCCTCAGAAGTGAATGGGTTTCTCTCATGTAAATACTTCAGAAGTGTCTGAGTATCCTTCCAATCACGATCTTGCCTTGCTTTGGTCATGTCCTTGTTCTGCTCACTTGTACTGTATGATACTCCAGTCAACTCAAGCATGACTCTGTTGATTTCAGCACAAGCTGGCATAGACAGTAACCAAATCAATCGCTGTTGTTCAGTCATTCCTCGTCCTCTTGTGAGACCACCACTTGTTTTGATGCTCTTCATTAGTACCTGCTCTATAACAAGGTCTGAAGAAAGACCAGCCCAGTAACGATCAGTTCTTCTGACCACATGCAAACCTGCTTGGAAATGATGGTACACTTCTGGTTGTTCATCCTGAAGGTGAGACATCCGCTGCAAATATATAAGGGCAGATTTTGTTTAATTATTGTGCCCAGAGGCTGCCAAGTATGGAAGCATTTCTGAAACAGCTTGCAAATGCAGATTCCAGTTGCCGGTGCGCTCAGCTCGGATAAACTTGCGAAGAACATCTACCATGTCCATATACTGCATCCATAGCCTTGCTGTTCTGGAAAATATCAGAGATTCTTTGGTGGCTTCAAGGGCATTACCAATCCTGATTATTGCCTCAGAGCAACAAACTTGGTCCACAGCCACTAAACCCTGCATTAGACCTTCAAATAAAACACCAGCTTTATCTAGGTCAATAGAATGTTCATGCAGTTCAGGAACACCCATAGCTTCATCTGTATCTTCATTTTCAGCATTTGGACATCCAGGTACTGGTATTCTGAATGCATGTGCCAAGACAAGAGTGTTGAGTGCTGAATCAACAATAAAGTGTCCTCGTACTGCCCGAGAAATTGCTTTTCCACTAAGCATGTGTACTACTGCATTTGAGGCATAGACCAATTCCAGCACCTCCTGTAAAGTTGATTATGGTGACGTATATTCATAGTGAGAAATAAAATGGCTGTTGTAGGTATATTACAGAGCTAGAAAGCTATAACTATTTTTAAAATAGCTAATGGCTATAAATATCATGCATGTTACTAAAAATAGAAAAAATAATACTTTCCCCCCATGGGATTCCTTAGGACTTTGAGTATGTTATAGAGTACATTTTTCTGTATTAGAAACAGTTGGAATTGTTTGTGTTGCAATTTGTTTAAGGTCAAATCATAAAATGACTGGACTATAACACACACACAACAATAAAAATATCCCCCTGGAATTTCATGCTTCAGGGCCTGTGCAGTTCATGAGAATTTCATGCTTCAGGGCCTGTGCAGTTCATGAATGGTTAAAATTTCCTGACTTACAGGATAGGGCATACTGCCTTGGTCTTCTTAAAGTTGCAGATAGGGCTAGACACCCTATGTTGTGCTTAGGGAAATTCTAGTTTCCTGTGAAATTTCCTGACTTACAGGATAGGGCATACTGCCTTGGTCTTCTTAAAGTTGCAGATAGGGCTAGACACCCTATGTTGTGCTTAGGGAAATTCTAGTTTCCTGTGAAATTTCCTGACTTACAGGATAGGGCATACTGCCTTGGTCTTCTTAAAGTTGCAGATAGGGCTAGACACCCTATGTTGTGCTTAGGGAAATTCTAGTTTCCCTGTGTCATTTTCAATCAAATGGATTCAGTTGCCACATTTTTTTTTTCAATAAAAGTATAGCCTATAATTCAAACTCAAAAAAGCACACATATTGTGTTTATAAGAGTACCATTTTTTTAAATCTTAGACTTCAATGTCATTCTTTTTATAAAGTCACACAAATGTATCACCTAACATTATAAAATTAGGCATACAGCTAGTGAGCCTCATCAAGTCTCATCCCTACCAAAAATTATGGCAGTGTAGCAGCAAAACCCAGAATCATGTGGTTAAAATGAATTTTTTCATTGCCAGTTCATGCATGTGACAAAACATTATTATACCCTAAAATTATATCTTCAATTTTTGGACTACCAATAATTTTAGCTATATTGTTTATTAATCTATTCGATAATCCAGTAAATATTCAAAAATTTAAATAGGGTGTAATTCGAAAAATTATATAATAAAATGCATAAATGTTGCTGGGCTTTCTTGTTTGGTCAACAAAAAGAAATTTAGTTTGTCATCATTTTAGTGAAAATACTGAAATATTTTTATGTCTAGCTATAGTAATCAAGACTTTATATTTAATATTTATGCACATAAATTCTACATGTGTCAGGATATAATGTTTGACATGATATTTAATTAAAAAATGTGCATCAAAGAGAGTAACAATAACTGAAATAAACATTTTAATGAGTAGTATATACTAACGACAAATCTGCATTTACAAAACAACTGTATCACAAGCAAGTGATGACGATGCACTACTTTGATAGGGTGGCTCTCTTGGAAGTGATCCATCAGTACATAATGAAATATCATAATGATTATTGTTGACATGACAAAGTTCAAAATGATTGATGTCAACTTGAGTATTTAGTTGGCAGTCAGTGGGGAATGACAGGTCTGGTTTTTGGCTTAAAAACATCTTTGCCCAGTAATAATTGCTATATCCTTTGTCCAGAATGACAAAAACAGGCTTATTAAAGTACATTGACAAAGCAAAAATTTCAACATGAGTTCCCCAAACACAATTATTTTTCATTTTGTTTGTGTGGCTTTTTACAGTTGAACGAAAACAGTATGGCTTGAAGTAACTGTTATTCATTTCAACAAACTTCACTAGAACTGATCGTACTTGAGTATGATTGGCTTCGGTTCCAAAAAGAATGAAGGATATGCTTCTAAACAAGCAGTTTCCATCACCTTTAATGGAATGTCTTTGTCGGCACTGATTACTTAAATAGTGGTCCAGCACGTTTAATGATTCCTGTATGAATAAATTTCCTTATTTCAGAACACAAATGGAATAATAATAAAGATATTTACTTGTGTAGCTCCAGTGCACTTCCTTTTGGCACATTTTCGCTTCTTCTTCCCAGGGCCACCAAACTTCTTCATGTCTTTGCAATATACACATGATTCACAATCATTTGTCATACATCCCTTACATTTCCTGCAATTTTTTCCTACAATACCAACAAGATCATACAATATGAATTGAAAAACATTTAAATATTATAGTATTACGTTTTATACATCTACTTGGATTATAATTCAATTCCTTCGAATCTTGGCAGATAGATTTTTTTGATATTTCATTCTAAATAGCATAACAGAGAAATTTATAAGACACAATAATCTTCACTAACAATACCACCCTTGCAAGATTACTTTTAAGAAAGTTGTCATTATAACTAACAAATAGCATGCTCCACAAATCATATTAGAGATTTCGAAATTAAAAATCAAAATCTGGTGCTGGAAAGGCCTTGGTTTGGTTCACTTCATCTATGCAAATCTGCAACATGACTCAGGTAATTTAATGTATTTGGAATATCACAAAATATCATCAGCATGTTGTTGCTCTTTTTATTGACCCTCAATATGCATGCACATGTGGGTTAAATTAATTGCAGATATTTTTTATCTGGTTTAACACACTATTAAATATTAATGTATTTGAGAAATATACCTGAAGTTTACAGCTACAGCTAAGTAATTCTTACCTCCTCCCCCAATGTGGTTTCCTGATCAGCTCTGTCTTCACTATCTGACTTCTTTTGTATAAAAATTAATAAATATCATGTAGCTGCAAATGGTTTGCATTTATTATCTTACTTCTGAGCCACTTTCTCCCCCTAGCTTTTGTTGTTTATTCGTAGAGGGCTAACATGAATGCAATTTAAAATAGGAATATGCTTGTTTATAAATAAAGACAGAATAAAGTGCAAGCTGAGATATGCAAATATATAAATAAATAAATAAATAAATAAATAAATAAATAAATAAGCATGTTACTTAGTTGATTGAATAGTTGTGAATCCATACTAAAGTAACATACATTCTTACTTTTGAGTCACTTCCTTTATCAGATCTTCTTCGTTTCCTGCTGGAATACAGAACTCTTTTAACCTAAGTATGGGACAGATAAATCATATATATTGTAATGCAAAAGAGGCTTCATATCACTAACCATTTCTCCACTTATGCCAAACCTATTCTTTAGTAAATATTTTAGGCCAAGGGGATACAGAACATCCAATGTGTAAGAATAGAACTGAACAACATTAACAACAACATCCAAAATAATATAATGATTTCAAAGATGCTAGCTATACTATTGTAATACCTTCATATCATGGACACAAAACTGTGGGATTAAAAATGCTAGAATAGCTTCATATTGATCTGATGTCAAGCAAGATATACAATTGCTTGCACTTCTGAGTGTATCTAAAATCAGCAGACAAGAGTTAATATGAACAAAATACAAAATAGAGCTGCACTTACTTTGACTTTTTGCTGACAAATTGAAATGACCAGAGGAAGTTTTTCTAGAAATTATTTTTAGTTGCGGCAAAATCATTTCGAACTGACAAACTATTTCCTTTGGCTCTATTTTCTGTAAAATATTGACCCAATCCTCTGCATTATTGGTCCCTTTGTTTTTATCTTCAGTAAGTAATGATGTGATATCTCCTACATACATAAATAAAATTGTCATGAATAACTACTAAAACACCACAATATGGAAAACTTGCTATTAGGGACATTTTCAGAAGGCTGTGGAAACAAATGTAAGACATTAGTCTTTGCCTACAACAATTGGGAGAGGAGCACAAGTACCATATACCATTGTTAGTAATTTAAAAATAGATCACTAACAGGTACAGAATTTTCGCTGAATACTTCAGAATTGCCTCTAGATACTTCGTGATTCTTTCCAGACAAATCAATAGCATTCTATAGAAGATATTATGCCACAATAATGTGAATTATTTAGTAATTACTTTCATTTTTACCATAGAACTGCATGGTGTATGTGGGTCACACTCAAAACCTTCCGTATCTGAACCATGTGAGCCAGATAAATGTGTATAACTCTCAGAAGACTAAGTGAAAAAAAGACAACATCAATTATTCCAGTAGAACATGTAATCTTTTATACCATAGGAGTGCAAGGTGTTTCTGCTACTCTTTCAAAACCATCTACATCTGAAAACTGAGAGTCTGAACTTTCACAAGAAGGAGGCTAAAAATGAAATAAACACACTAAATTACATAATTATAACTTTAATAAAATTGCTTCTGTTTGTGTATACCATACTCATGGTTCTTTCTCTTGATAATGACATTTTGTCCTGCAAGCTTTTAGAGTCCAAAGAAGAACTCTCAGAAGATAACTGCAAATAAAAATACCATAAAGGTAATAGATAAACCATAACTTAATAAATTATTATAGTTTACCTCATTTGGGATTATGTATTTCTTAAGATGAACTCCATTCACTCGGGAAATGAACTTAGTGGAATCATTTACATCTTGTAAACGATACAAGCCCCTACCAAGATTTGCTACAATGATATAAGGTCCTACCCATTTATGGTCAAGTTTTCCTCCTTTCCTTTTCTTTCTTAAAAAATCTTTCTTTAGGACATAGCCTCCAACTTGATATACTTCCGGATTTGAATGCTTCCTGTTGTACACCTCCTTTTGCTTTAACTGTGCATTCAATATGTTTGTCTTGGCATGGTTCAATACTTCAGTGGTTTTTGCAAAATGAGAATATATTTGATCTGTATAATTCAGCTTATAAATAGTAAAAGCATGATAACAAATATCTAAAAACTTACCTTGTGACACTCCTCCTACTTCAGAATGTATTGATGCTGTACCAGACTGTAAATCAATTGGCAAAACTGGCTTTCTGGCAAACATCAATTCAAATGGAGAATATTTTATGGATTCCTGTTTAGATGTGTTGTATGCAAAAATGCAGGTGTCAAGATAATCCTCCCATGTGTCCTTTTTGTCATTGATAAACTTTACTAGCATATTTTGTAAAGTTTGATTAAAACGTTCTACTAACGCCATTTGCCTAAATAATAATCAATTCTTGTTTTAAGTAGCTATTAGAGAAAATAAAATGAGATACCTGAGGGTGGTAAGGAGTTGTAAGACGATACTCTATTTTAAGTAGCCTCATCAACTGTCGGTTCAACATGTTGTTAAATTCCGTGCCTTGATCTGAGGTTACAACTCGACTTATTCCCATCTTCATAAATAGCTGAAGGAATCCACCATCAAATCATAATATACATATTATATTTAATTTTTTAATCTGTACACAACAAACCTTGAACAAAGCAGCTCCTACATTCACAGCATACTTATTAGGCATTGGCACAGCTTCTACAAACTTTGTGAAATAGTCCGTAATGGTAAGAATATAGTTATTTCCCTGATGAGAACTGGGGGATATAGGACCAATGAAGTCAATCCCGATGTGGTACCAAGGTGAAACTACAGGAATTGGGTTGAGCTCAGGAGCGGATATACTTAGTTTTGTCTGGCTTCTCTGACATGCATCACACTTGCTTATCTAAAATAATAAAGTGAAAAAAATACAAAAACAATTAGTTTACATTGTAATTCTACTCTACTGCACTGGTCATGTGGTTAATATAAATTGAAGTAAAGAGTTAGTTTGGTAATGCAAATATTAGCTGTCAATGTATCTATAAATAAAAAATCTATCAACAATGTTTATCTGATGTTCAATGAATACACATTATAATAGAACTTACAAATCCCTTCACATCTTTATTTATTCCTTGCCACATAAACCTGTCACTAATTCTGGCTACGGTCTTCTTGGTGCCTAAATGACCAGAAGTTGGATCTGAATGACACGATTTCACAATTCTGGACCTCTCATCCAGATCAGTTACATAGCGGACCTAACAAAGTTTATATAACCATTTACACGTAATTCATATAGCCAAATGAATTTTTTTAAAAGAGGTAAGTATGTTCTTTAATTACATGGAAGTCTAAACTCAGTTTAATCCTTTTCCCTCAATGTGTGTATTAATTCTAAACTCCTACTTCTTCCTATTCTATCTACTCGCATAAATGTTTAGTGACCCAACCAATAAGCTGTTAAGTAATCCTAATAAGACACATTTATTTATAGAAATGAGTTACTTTACAGTGCTTGTCTCCAGTTCTTTCTTCCCTTACATTTTCCATTATTATTATCATTATTAATAATAATAATAATAATAATAATAATAATATTATTATTATTATTATTATTATTATTACTATTATTATTATTATTAATAGCTATCATCATCATCATCATTATCATCCTCATTATCATCATCATGGCTATAGAATTTTGTTTTGACTTAAAATCATGGTTCCATCTTTTCTAATAAAGAAAACTTCTCCATTCTTGTTGAGCTTAAGAGATTTGGATTTTCTTCTGATAATTCTTTTCTGGTTATGTGAAGCACCTATTCAAAATAATATATGTTGTAATAGTAGCTATCCCGCAATTGCCACTAGCCATCTAGATTTATTTAAACTCGCCTGCAGGATAAAATCCATTTCTTATATACTCCAGCGCCTCTTTAATGAGCACCACTTCCCTATCACCTCCTGGAGCGGTCGCCTCTTCCGCTGGCAGATTATTATCAGAAGCCATGATTTACCACGGACATGAGGTGCGGAGGATAATTAGTGCACTGAGGTTTCGCGGGGGGCGGGCGGGCAGGGGGTGTCACGAAAAATCTGGTCCCCCCTTACCCGCAGTCCGGCCGGACTGTATGTTGCCACAAGTTATTAACTTGTAGCAAAGCCATAACATAAGTTATTAACTCATAAATGAACAGCAAATGGAGCAGGGCGGACCGTAATTTGCTGCCAATTGGTGGGACCGAAAATTTCTGAGGGGGACCATATTTGGCAGCCAAAATTGGTCCGGCGGACCGTAATTTGCTGCCAATTTTAGTCCGAGGGACTGATTTTGGGTGGGACTGAATTTCGCGTGACAGTACCGTCCCGAGCATAGCGAGGGCGATACTAGCGGCCCGAGGGGTTCGACAGGCGGTAGTTCCCGAGATTTCGTTGTCTGTCTGTTTTAGAACATAGCAACTATAGCCTTAGTTACCAAATAATTTTTCCCCTCCTTTGTTCTATGTTGACACTCTACGACAAAGACGGTAGAGGTGTACAGTAATTGCAGCAATTCTAAGGAGCCATGGTGCATAGAATATTTTCATGTGTTGTGCGCTCGACTCCAATGAACCGGTGAAAGTGATGGAATTAGAGTCAGGAGAATCAATATCACTGCGTTTTCAACGAAACTTAGTCAAACAGAACATTCCAGCCCACCCATCTACATTACCTATTTTTCGCATTTCAGCTCAATTGGTGAGATAAAATTTACAAAACGGCTTTGTCTCTCCTAAATCTTCTTTCAACCAGCTACTCTTCCACCTTCTTGAACTCAACCATCTCTCCTTTATTTAGCTCCTCACAGTCAGCTCTCCAGTCTAGCTCCTCACCGTCAACTTTCAAGTCATTGCCCCTCACAATCAGTACTCCAGCTTTGCTCTTTACAGTCAATCTCCAGTTTAGCTTAGCTTTTGAATCAAGATTTGGTCAATCTTTACATGATGATGAAATGTTGAAAGATGTAAGGCCATGCAAAAAGTTTGTATATACAGTATTTGACATTGATGAACAGCTTGCGATGGATAAGGAAGGATTTTGATTACATAAGCAAAACACAACAAAAATACCATGAATGTAGTGCTTTTACATTGCAAACAATATACTAGAAGGGGTGCCTTTAATTTTCATAACTGTAGTGATATAAAATATCCACAAGAATAGTACTAAAACTTTAAAAATAACATATGCAACATAATAATATAACTGCTTTTTTATTGTTCATTATAATGTTATTGGTTTCTTTCTCACTTTCTCATTTTGGTGATGATTGTATTAGATAGAAAAATATTGTTAGTGTGCAAGGCATGCAATGAATCCATCAGGAAAACCATGCAAACAACATTCTTGCACCATTAGATAAAATTAAAAAAATTTAATTAATGCTTGCACGACTCCTAAACCCCCAAAAAACAAACTAATAAAATGCTAGAAGGGAGGATACTATTAGCCAGAAGGGAGGATACTATCCTAGTAGTATCCTCCCTTCTGGCATTTAGTATCCTCCCTTCTGGCATTTAGTATCCTCCCTTCTGGCATTTAGTATCCCTGTGCACTCACTTGAACAATACTATGCTGGATAGAATGCTTACTTCACAATACAAAAAAGGTGTTAGCTATGTTCTAATTTTAACTACTAGCTACCTTCTCCATTCAGTTGGTAGTACACCCACACGAGCCCAAGTTTTTAAGGATGCTGACAGAGTTGAAATTGACTTGGATCAACCCCCTGAGGAAAGATGGAAGGCCGAAGTTTTTAAGGATGCTGACAGAGTTGAAATTGACTTGGATCAACCCCCTGAGGAAAGATGGAAGGCCGAAGTTTTTAAGGATGCTGACAGAGTTGAAATTGACTTGGATCAACCCCCTGAGGAAAGATGGAAGGCCCAAGTTTTTAAGGATGCTGACAGAGTTGAAATTGACTTGGATCAACCCCCTGAGGAAAGATGGAAGGCCCAAGTTTTTAAGGATGCTGACAGAGTTGAAATTGACTTGGATCAACCCCCTGAGGAAAGATGGAAGGCCGAAGTTTTTAAGGATGCTGACAGAGTTGAAATTGACTTGGATCAACCCCCTGAGGAAAGATGGAAGGCCGAAGTTTTTAAGGATGCTGACAGAGTTGAAATTGACTTGGATCAACCCCCTGAGGAAAGATGGAAGGCCGTAACCCAAAAGTACGGAAGTGAAATTGTTGAGAATATAAAAGCAATAAAAGAGTGTGTCCCAGAACCTGTCCTGAAAACTTTTTCTCTAATTACTCCAGAGACAATACATAAATATGTAAGTTCTGACTTTGGTGACGACATTAGTAAGGAAATGGTGGGAATCGCGAACATATTGGGTCACAGTTTAGCGGACATCGTAATGATTAACACTTTCTATGAACTGAATGATATGACAAGCGAGGACGAGGAGGAGGAGGAGGACGAGGACGAGGAGGAGGACGAGGACGAGGACGAGGAGGAGGAGGAGGACGAGTACGAGGAGGAGGGAGCTTGCACCAGCATTGTGGCTGATGCAGCAGATGGCACCATTATCCATGGACGAAACCTGGACTATGCTTATCAACCTTACTTGAAAAATATGGTTATTACAGTTGATTTCAAAAAAGATGGCAAGACTAGCTTTACAGGATCTACATTTGCAGGGTATGTTGGCTTGCTTACTGGTCAAAAAGATAAACAGTACACTATTTCATTGAATGAAAGATATGAATACAGTGAAACCAATTTAAATTGGATAAAAGCATTAGATAAAACAGTCGCTTTTACTATCAGGGCCATGCTCAGTGAAGATGGAATCAATTATGAGGAGGCAGTTAAACTTATGAAAGGTATGAAATTTGTAGCTTCGTGCTATATTATTATTGGAGGAACGACGACAGGTCAAGGTACAGTTCTAACTAAAGGTCGAACGAAAGATGGATTCATTAACCAAATACATGAGCACTATGGAGGCTGGTATGTGGTACAGACGAATGATGACCACTGGGAGCCACCACCCAAGCATGACAACCGTAGGACCATGGCATTCAAGCTCATGAATGACATGTGCAAGGCTCACTCCACCATAGGCAATATGTATGGCGTCATGAAAGCCACACCTCTCTGCCAAACTGACCATACCATTTATACTGTTGTTATGTCAGCAGCCAATCCAGGTGAATACAAGACCAAAATTTATTCAGATGGCATCTGCCTGTAGGACAGAAATCTTATAAATGGTACTAAATTATAGAATTTGTAAAACATTCATTTTTTTCTTTCGAAATATCAATTACAAGTTTAATTAGCATTAATGTATGCTGTGCATGCAAACTAGATTCACAAAGATAAGTCCACAACTGGTAATTTAATTGAGCAGCTGGTCCAAGTGACTACCATAGATGATAAGCCCAATATGAATTGGGTAAAGACATTAGATAAAACATTTGCTTTTACTGTCTGTGGCATGCTCAGTCAGATAGAATCAATTATGAGGGTGCTGTTAAAAATTATGGATGTTTGATAAACTGAATGCAGTCAGAGCATCATGTGATTTAGTTAACATTTCTACATCACTAATGAAAGACCTTTGCTTTTAATAAGTGTGTCTGATATGGTTTATATGCAGGGAGACTAACAGTAGGTAGTCTGGGGACAATGGATATCATATTTTGTTAATTCATACAAGCCACAGACTAAATGTATTGTTTCAACATTAAATAGCATCAACAAAATAATGTATATGATTATCAATTAGATAACTACCAAAAGTAATTACAGGGACCTCAAGAAATTGTAATGAATACAATTGCACTAATTAATTTTCAATTACAAGTGGTTCACGCAAGAACTTTTCACTGACACCCAGAGTGTGAAACCACACTATTAACTTAGAGACTACACACTGGACACTGAAAACACTATCAATGATTACGATACATGCAGGACTTGTTATATAAATGATAATGAATGTTAGGACGACTCATTCTTGAATGTTGCAGAATAGGCTTTATGTATCATCATTACTACGCAATTACAGCAAAATATATTACAATTACCATGTCCTTTTTTTATAGTCCAATTACAATTACAATTACTTTGAATTGTGTAATAGTTGCAATTAATTACAATTACAAACTATGACGTACAACGATTAATGCACAATTGCAATTGTTGGATCACAAAAATTTTATGAATTTGATGATAGATTAGTGTTTAATACTTGTAAAGCTTATTTTAGCAAGGAAAATAGACAATTTAAGCATAATAAATTGTTTTTGTTTTTTATTTATTCAATAGAGGTGTCCCCCTCCTCGTCCCCTCCCCCTATTTGGCCACCATGAATTGGTTTGGGGTGATTTTTGGCTAGTCTACCACCTTCTATATGTTAAAATATAGTAAATTATTGAGTTATTAGAATGAAATTATATTGAGCTAATTCTATTGCTTTGGGTTTAGCCTCACAGTGCGCAGAGCATGCAAATATTAGTGGGAAGAACTGAGAATTTTGGGGGAGGAAAAGTTGTAAGTGGGTGGGAGGGGGGTGGGGAGTTATACCCCCATAAGGAAACCCTGCCCACCATAACTGCCTTACTTGTTGTACTATATATTGTACATTTTAGGATGGGACTATGGCCTATTAGGTGGGGACTAATGCTTTATAGGTTGGGATTGTAGAATAATAAAATGATTTTAGAGTTACTAATTCTCTGTCATTGTTCTTATTATTTTCTATAATATTTTTAAAAAATTACCAACTATTCTAAATACACATTCTGCAGTCCACAACTAATCGATCACATTATACTAAAACAGTCAGGTAGTTACTTCACATATATTTCAATTAATGTTATTAATTTGTCTGCAGACATTTCATTGTGAGAGTAGCAGTTCCTCAGCTCCAGGTCATCATCTGTCGGCTGTGACAATGATGTACAAAACCATGGAGGCATGTTTAACTCACAGCAACTGCTTAAACTACCACACCCCTTGCCATCCCACAGAGGATCCTGTGTGTAGATTGTAGACGCAGAAAAAGTATCAATTCCACGATTCCCGGTATCGCAGAAATAGTGGTTGTTGACGAAATCAGGCAATTCATGCATCCAAGAAATATCCATGTTTGAGCAGGGACATAATGTAGAAGTCGTGGTCTGAAATCTAGAATACTCCTCTGTGCTTGCTCCTATGAATCCAAATATGCTGTCGCAACCCGTCAGCTCCGTGTGTCAAAGATATTCCATCCAGATACGCACTGTTTATGTTATTCATCATAAAATCAATGGAATTAGTAAATGCTTGAGAAAAACCTTTCTGGAGAGCCTCAACTCTTCCACAGACTTGGGAGTAAGTATGACCGACAGAATATGTTACTGAGTCACACGTCCCAGGAATGCTTCTTAATCGTCCACAACCTCGCACTGGAGTAGGGTTATACGTCCAATTGGAAGGACACTGTTGTACTGGATCTGACATATTTAGATATGCAGCTTTAGTCCAGTCCTCACCACCGCATGAACTTGGCCGGCAAGATCTGAATTGATTCTGCAGAGCCTCCTTCACACTATCAATGTAAACACTGCGGTTCAGCAGAGGACAGGTCAACTCATTGGATGGGAATACATTTGGAGGAAGAATGATAGGAGGATTGTTCTGACACTCAGCCAGATAACAAAGACAAAGTAAAGCACAGCTTACTAGAATCATAGTTTACTTTACAGTGTGTACCACAACGTAGGCTCGCTAATGATGACCACTTTATAGGATTTTTTAAGAATATCATATTACTTAGTGACCCTTAATTCTCTGCACAAAGACATCACGATTGAATCCTGCAAAATAACTGTCTTCAAAGTATGCTTTGTAGATGCCATGAATGAAATATAAAGTATTGTTGAAGGGTCTCAAGTTGCACTATTAAATTTCAACCTGGTTTTTGTTATTAAAGTGTGACCTGCTATCATTGCATGGTGCTATGTGTTGATGAGCTTTGGCCACATCATTGAGTAGAACGTCTACCAATGCACAGAATAAAAACAGAATACATAACTGTTAAATTTTTATTAGTTTGTTTACCCAATGGGAAGATATAAGCTTGTAAGTATTGTGGTGGTGGTGGTGGTGTGTGTGTGTGTGTGTGTGTGTGTGTGTGTGTGTGTGTGTGTGTGTGTGTGTGTGTGTGCGTGTGCGTACCAATGAAGACCAGAATGAAGGAAGGCAAATGATGATCCTTGCAATGGTGGTGAGGAAGTGATCAATCGCTGGCAAGAGCATTTCTCTCAAGTCCTTAACATCACCAGTAGATACTCAGAAACAATCAGTTCTGTCAGTCCCCTCAAGCCTCAGTAAGGGATGAGTTAGGTGTTCCTCCTTCACAGGATGATATTCTAGATGCTTTGCTGACCTTGAAATGTGGCAAGTCTGGAGGGAAGAGTGGAATACTGACAGATATGATGAAGTGCTGTGGACCAAGGTTAATAGAGCATCTAGAACAACTGTTTGGTACGGTATGGGGGGAAGGAGTGGTACCGCAAGACTGGAAGAATGCTTTGATGGTCCCTATCCCGAAGAAAGGTGACCTCAGTTACACCGACAATTGGAGAGGAATCAGTCTGTTGGATGTCGTCGGGAAGCTGTTTGCTAAGACCATTCAGGTCAGACTTCAGACGGTGGCTGAAGAAGTGTTAATGGACTCGCAGTGTGGCTACAGAAGAGGAAGGGGTTGTGTGGATATGATCTTCGGGGCAAGGCAGTTGATTGAGAAGACGATGGAGCACTAGACAAAGATGTTCATGCTTTTTGTGGACTTGAGAAAAGCCTATGATTCCGTTCCTCGTAAGGCTCTTTGGTATGCTTTGGAGAGGTATGGTGTTCCTGATTCACTACTTAGGATAGTGAGGTCTCTGCATGATGGTATGCAAGCACAAGTGACAGTGGATGGTCAAGTGGCTCCTATGTTTGAAGTACGTAACGGGCTCAGACAAGGATGTGTGCTGGCACCCACACTTTTCAACTTATACTTCAACTTGGTGATCAGACAGTGGCAGGAAAAGTGCAGGGATGTAGGTGTTGAAGTGCTGTATAAGTGTGGGGGCAAGTTGGTAGGTGAACGGACAAGGAGACCAGACAAGATGACTGTCACAGAGTTGCAGTTTGCTGATGACTTGGCTGCAGTCAGCACCACTGCCAGGACGAAGATTGAGGAATCAGCATCTATGCTACACAGTGTTTTGCGAGAGTGGGGACTCACAATGAGTATGACCAAGACCAAGTTGCTTGTTGTTGGCAGTGATGAGGTGGAAGATCTGAGACCACTGGAAGTTGACAGTAGTGAGGTGGAGTGTGTATCAGAGTTCAAGTATCTTGGATCCTTGGTAAAGAGCAGAGGTGGCATAGTGAAATAGCGAAAGCTAGCAGAGCTTTTGGAGCCCTTAGGAAGGCTGTTTTTCGAGACAATAATCTGTCCCATAAAACTAAGAGACTTGTGTACAAGGCTGCTGTGTTGGGTGTGTTGCTGTATGGCTCAGAAACCTGGACAACAACAAGAGCAGTGTGTGTGTGTGTGTGTGTGAATGAAGTGTGAACGCATGTTTATCAAATGAATGAAGTACTAATTAATTGTTTACTGTTTGTGTTATTTGTCCTTGCTTGCTTCACCATCTTGCTTGCTCGCTCCAACACAGCCTGTGTTGTGATTTTTAACACTAGCAATTCAACTCTGATCATATTATTATTATGCACTGAACAGGGCCTAATACCTGTTGCAACATAGAAAATACATGAAAGTAAACAGGGTGTGGCTTAAAGAAACATGTTACTATGGATTTAAGCACAAGCAGTACATAGTAACTGTATTATTCATTTGATAACACATCATATCACTCGTCTGATTGGCCGTATTTATGTTTGTGACTGCGGCACACGTGTAAACACTATATGTAATCGGTAGAAAAATACTCTTACATTATTTGTTATATTGTAATAACTAACCATCATTACCAGGTGAAGCTGGTACTTAAAATATCAACAATGAATTGATTCATTAAATTCGTTGATCAAGTCAGTCTTTATTATTAAAGCTTGTACACTATTGCTATTATTGCTCCAGAAGACTATGGTATGCAAGCTATGTGCATGTAGCATTTTTGTTAGCTGGCATGATTAGCCTTGAATGCTATAACCAACACAGGCATAACTACTGGGAAAAGAACAAGGAATGTACACTAAATATTTGATTGCCTAACTTATACGCATACAAAAATGTTGGATAAAATGACATAAACTGAGCATGCCCGAGTAGGAAAGTGTAGGCATTCATGAACTATGAAGTAGTACCATTACTTTCATCATTTGCAGGATGCATTAACTGTTTACTGGGATCAAAGCCAACCAATGCACATTATATTAAATGAAAGAAAGAAACGAGAAGATTACAGAACCTGATAATTGAATAAAAGAACTGGATGAATGTGTTGCTTTGCAATGGACAAAATCTGGAATTTCCTGACTTCAGAAATTGTATCCTTACAGCAGGTCATATATCCTGTAGCAGAATAGGTGAACTTTCCTGTACTTTTACTACAGTATCTTCCAGGTGAACTGGAAGGTTCCTTGCCTGCACCAGTACAGATGAACTTTCCTGCACTTTTGCTATAGTACCTTCTAGGTTCAACTAGAAGATTTTGTAACCTGTAAACACTGCGGTTCAGCAGAGGACAGGTCAACTCATTGGATGGGAATACATTTGGAGGAAGAATGATAGGAGGATTGTTCTGACACTCAGCCAGATAACGAAGACAAAGTAAAGCACAGCTTATTAGCATCATAGTTTACTTTACACTGTGTACAACCACAACTGCTCACTAAACCACTTTATAGGATTTTATTGACATTACGGAGGAAATATCACATTCCTTTTTAACCTCAAACACTCTGCAAAGATTAAGACATCACATTAGTGACAATCAAAGGTGAAGAATTCAGTTGAATCCGGCAAAGTAAGTCTGTTTTCGAAGTAACTATGAAATTTTCTTCGTAGATGCCATAGAAACAATCTAACTCATCATTATGGGGCTCAATTTGCACCGTGGAATTTCAACCTTGTTTGTTATTTTTAAAACCGTGACTCAGCTATCATGCTACAATACTGAAATTCTTTCGCTACATCACTGTATAGTTTACCTGACAATGTTCTGCTTATAGAACACCTTTGAAAGTGCTTGCTTGCCAGGAGGCGCTATCTGTATATCATAATTATAGGAGTCACTGAAACACCCCGTTTTTTACAGTGCAGTGTGATGATGACCACTTTATAGGATTAGCTATTATTCACATTTTACGGGAAATTTTTCTTTCTGGCATAAATCTCTGCAAACACATCAAGACATTGCCTTGGTGACTTAATCAAATATAAGTATTCAGTTGAATTCAGCAAAGTAAGTCTGTCTCCCAAGTAATTATGGAATTCGCTTTGTAGATGCCATAGGAGCAATCAAACTCATCATTGTATGGGTTCAATTAAAAAATAACAAAGTTGAAATTCAGTGGTGCATACTTGCACCATTAAACTTCAACCTTTGAAGTATTTTTTGTAGCTTAGCTATCATTTTATAGTGTTGAGCTTTGGTCACATTATTAACCCTAAGTGCGCATGCATGAGACGGTTATACTATGGCATTGAAACCCTTTACCAAACGTAATTTGAAAAACCTCATCGTTTTGTGGGGCTGCTAAATGCCGCTGGTTGGTTAAATTAAAACTAAGGGAGCCACCATTACTTGGGGGAGAAGCTGAGGTAAGTACGTAGTTCCATATTTGTTAGCTAAAATTACAAAAATAACTCTGGCTATGTTGTTTTTTTTTGGTAGAGCTGCGAGCTTGTTCACTGGTAACTGAGGTAGTCAGAATGGCTTAAATTGGATACTACAGAAGTTATCACTATTCCTGAAATTGAGGTGAGAGAGTAATTCTGTATATATTAATGGTCAACTAACTATTTAATTTTTTGCATGAACTAAGCTAAAGTATGTTATGTAACAATACATGAAAGCAATGTTTTAAAGTGGCCACTCAAGCAGTCACATTTGCCACATCTACAATATTGAGTGGGGTTTAGCTTGTTTAGATGTACTTAATAAAAAAAATTGACATATTAGTAAATAAATTATGTAAAATTGATGAAAGCATGATAGCTTCAATCATACCCATTAGCTAATTATACCTTGTCAAGGAATAATTTTTATGTTTGATAGAATCTTACAGAGCATTTTTCACAACAAGGGAGGAAGAACTATGTGATACCAGTGGTATATAGTTTTATTGGCGAGCGAGCAAAGTGAGCGAGACACTCTCAGGGGTAACACAATTGAAAATTGGGGATGTTTGTTTATTGGCGAGCGAGCGAAGCGAGCGAGACAGTATTAGGGGTGGATAATGCAAAATCGGGTATATGTTATATGTATGTATGTGGGATGGTATGTATGCACTTTAAACGAGCGCGCGTGGAACTTTTTCCTCCAAAAAACACGGCTTTTTAGGCTTGACCCCAGTTTATTCTGAAACTACAGCATTAAGCAAGCCTTACTTTATACTTAAGCTCCAAAGTGTGAGAAAATTCCTGCGAAAATGCTTGCTTTTCAAGAAACAAAAAGTTGATTCGACCGGTTACTATGGCGTTGAAGACCCTTTTCCAGACTTAATTTCAAAACTTCGCCGTTTTATGGGGGGATACGGAGTGCCGGTTGTTGGTTGTCAAGAGCCGTTGGTAGTCAGAATACCGTAGTATTAATGCTAAGGAAGCTACTACTTCTCGAGGGAAGCTGAGGTAAGTACGTAATTCCATATTTGTTAGCTAAATATGCAAAATTAACTCTGGCCTTTCTTTTTTGTAGCTAAGAGCTTGTCAACAGTGACTGGTAAATTCAAAATAGTCAGATTGGCTCAAATTTGGTACTACAAAAAGAAAATTGATTGTCTTTTATTTTTGTAGGTGAGAGCTTGTTGTCAAGAATTCAAGGTAATTCAGATGGTCAAAGTAACTTCAATTTGATACTACAGAAGTTTGAATACTCATGTAAGTATGATACTACAAAAGTTACCATTAATCAGGTAAGGGAGTGATTTTGTATTTTTTTGCTGAAATCAAATGTCATAACTGCTATTATAGTGTTTACATGATGTAAGCTAAAAATAGTACCATTTTATGTTACCTAACTATCAGGCTCGCTCGCCATTTGTGCTCAAGCACACCACTAATTTATATATATGTTTGGACGTACGTATGTAATTTTTTACTTTGATCCTTGCGTTTTTATGTTAGTTATGTGGTCGACCCCGTCCCAAATTTGCATTAAACAGAATCCTCTGGTTTATCGATCAGTACCCGTATCACCCTAGAAATTGAATTGTTTACCGTTTTGAATTATTTTGCGGGTGCAGTTAAAACGTGAAAACTTAAGGGACTTCCATTTCTATTCGAGTTAGTGGCAGTGGTAAGTCAATGCGATCTTTGTCATGATTTATAAGCCGAGCGCAACAGTATTTACTTGAAAATACATTGTCCACTGAACTACCGCGAAGGTAAGTCTGTGTAGGTGCATGTCCAGTTGTGTCAAAGCATTGTGTGTTACAACCACTACTTAGCTAAAGAATATAAAGAAAACGTTTAAATAACATGTATTGTTTTGTTGTTGTTTTTTTCCTTCAATTCAAGCAGTTGCAGAGAGTTGTTACTATGGCACTGAAATACCTTTACCATGTATGCTAAATTAAAAAACTGGACCTTATTTTCAGTAACTTCAGCGTTAGAAGTCAAAATCATTCATATATAAATAGTATAGTCTTTAGGCTCGCTCACCAATTGTGCTCAAGCATATCACTAGTTGGCGAGCGAGCGGAGCGAGCGAGACACTATCAGGGGTGGATAATGCAAAATTGGGTATATGTTATATTGGCGACCGAGCGGAGCAAGCGAGACACTCTCAAGGGTAACACAATTGAAAATCGGGGATGTTTGTTTATATGTTTGGACGTACGTATGTTATTTTGTACTTTGACCCTCTCGTATTTTCGAGTTAACTCAGCATTCGACCCCGTCCCAAACATCACTAAACAGTATCCTCCGGTTTAACGATCATTACCCGTATCATCCTAGAAATTGAATTGCTTACTGTTTTGAATTTTTTTGTGGGTGCAGTTTAAACTCAAAAACTTACTGGAGTTTCTATTCGAATTAGTGGCGGTGGTAAGTTAATATGCTATTTGTCATAGTTATAAGCCCTGCGCAACAGTATTTACTTGAATATTCATTGTCCACTAGACTTACCACGAAGGTAAGTCTTGCGTACGTATGTTCAGTTAAGTGAAAGTATTGTGCGTTACAACAATTACTAAGAATATCCCAAAGAAAAAGTTTAAAGAACGTGACTTATTTTTTGTTTCAATTCAAACAGTTGAGGGGAGTGGTTACTATGGCATTGAATGCCTTTACCGTATAATACATAATTTAAAAACTCGACTTTTTTAGTAGCTTGAATATTAGAAGTTAAAACCAAACGCTTAACACTGGTATTAGGCTCGCTCGCCATGTGCTCAAGCACATCACTAGTATGTATGTATGGATGGTACGTATGCCCCTTAAACGCACGCGCGGGGAACTTTTTTCTCCTAAACTAAAACATAGTAACAATACTGTAGTTTTAAGTTACCTAACTAGGCAGGCTCGCTCGCCATTTGTGCTCAAGCACATCACTAGTATATACATATATATTGAGCATATACCCGATTTTGCATTATCCAACACTAATAGTATCTCGCTCGCTTTGCTCACTCGCCAATAATACGCTTGTGTGTCAGTAATGACGACGGCGATGACGACGGTGTGTGTATTCATGAATAATTCATGAGATTTGTACGGTTCGGTAAAGCGTCTTCCCATTATGTTAAGTAAAGTGTCACCGCAGTCTGTAAAATGTGCTGGTTACTTCTAAAAAGCGGGTGCAATAGACGATGGAAGGCGGCTTTCTTATGTTTCATAAAGAAGGCGAAAGTAGCTACCGAAGAGAAGATAAAAAGCGATTAATCGTGACTGATAGAAACGGCGAGGTAAGGCGGTATAGGTTTAAAATGGAAGGGAAGGGAAGGCAAAAAGGCGAGTGATTAATAATAACTAAAAAGCGGGTGGAGTTGACGAGAAAAGGCGGGGGTTAGTTTTCAAAAGAAAGGCTAAAGTAGAAATAGATGACAAAAGTTCTCAAAGTAGGACAAAAATTCAGAAGCAGGAGAGATAGACAAAGTAAAAGGGAGTTCCATGACTCAAGAAGAAGAGCGGAAGATAGGAGAGGTGGGGTAGAAGAGCTCAGATGGTTCAGAAAAAGAGAGTAGGAGAGGGAAACTTATGTAACCTTAACTAATGGTAGAGAATGATAACTGAGCAAGATAACTTGTGCTACTGCATTCTTACTTTGCAATACATCGAGCTCCACTATGTGGCGGGGTACTTGCTAGTCTATATTAATAGTAGTTCTCGTGTGTAGTCATAAAGTACTAAAATAAAATTGTAAAAAAAGGTCACCTGTCCTGCAAGTTTGTTTCCCACTATGAGAAATAATTATCTTACACAGATAAACAAGTTATACTTACAGTGAAGAAAATGGTGAGTAAATGGTGACATTGTGGCATTAATGGGTCAAATTGAGTTTTGATCTAAGGATGAAAAAGCTTGCACTAACATGGGTAACTCTGAAGTTTGTAGTTCATAAGAAAGACACAAACCTAGAGGAGAACATGATCAACAGAATATAATTGTGTAAAAGTTAGTCTGTCTTTGAAGTATATGGAATGTTCTTCGTGGATGTCATAGAATAAATCTAGCACATTGTTGAAGGGTCTCAAGTTGCACCATTAACCGATTATCGCTGAAAATTAAATTCCTATTTTCCTTACTCGCACATAACTAGCCAGCTACTGACAAAAACGAAAGGGGGGGAGTGGGGGCCAAGAGGCTCAGACATCTGAAGCTTTTCTTGTCAGGGGGGGCAGTGGAAATATGCTTCGAGGTAGAGGGCGGTGTTGTATATTATTAGGAAGTTGAAGGAGACAAAATATGCACCTGAACAATGAGAGAAGGCCTTGAATTTGCACCACAGCAAATGCCAGGCACCCAATCATCACAGCTGGGTGGACTGGTGGGAGGCAGATGGAAAACCAGAGGAAAAACTGACTGAGTATTGCTTGAACTGTGGACCGTAGGTCCTGAGCCAAGGATACAACCACTACACCCCACACTGCCACCATACACATACCTGACAGATGGGATCGAGAAGGGAGAGGTTTAAGGGGGAACAGGGGAGTGGCAAGAGGGGGCACGTACTATTTGTGCCTATCCACAAGCATAAGTATGCCATTTATAATAAAATACGTAGATAAAAATTATGTGAATAAAAATAAATTGCGAGAATGAACAAGGAATGTACATAAAACATCCAATTACATAGTAACCAACAATAGCCGACTATTGTTAGAAATATTTCACCAAAAATAACAACTTCTTGAATGACTAACATTTTCTAGAATGTACAAAGAACAATGATATTTCAAACGATTCCAATTCACTTAAACATAATCACCTGAATCACACTAAATCTCAAATAAAGCCCCTAGAGAGAGTTTTACAGCCAACTTTACACCTAGAGTTACCAACCCTATAGACAACTTCAGTGAAGATATCCAGCATGGAACAAACCCCTTATTACACTCAGCAAGGTGGTATAGCTAGATATTTCACTCTCCGGCTTTATTTTCACTCGCCTCTGGCTCATGAATATAAAGTCAGCAAATGTTTTCAGTTTTGGGTCATTTAATCACACAGAATTCCCAATCTTTGCACCTAGTTAGTGGAGACATGTAAGTTTTCAACATTAAACAATTCTTCATATGTATGAATTGCAGTCTTCAAACTATGAAACTCACCACTTTTTCCAAAATTGGCGATATATCACATAACTGAGCAAAATATAAGAAGTCAATCCATATGCAGAGCCCTCCATTCCAAAATTTGGTCTTTTAAGAACTAAATAAGTTCATAACAGACCTTAACTCCATGGATCTGAAAAATGCCAGCTTAAAGCAATTTGACACTCAAGTGAAAAAAAACAACATATTAGTTCACACCTTATAAATTAAGTAAATGAATGCAGTGGAAAATTTTTAAAACTACATATATTATGATGAGTAGAGATGTCTTCATGTCTGTACCAAGTTTGGAACCAATGGAACCTGTACTTTGGAAGATAATAGCAAAACATTCAAAAATGGACAACAAAAACAAAATTCTACTCTTTAAGCTGGTTGCACTGTATTATACATAAATATTATAACTATATATGGGCCTAGGGGGGGACAATGTACATAGTTCTGTCCAACAACAAGTACGTACAGGATAGAGCAAAATGCTAAATTTTACGGGGAATGTCACCCTGTCATCTGCAGCAATACCTATAAGGAAACAATTGCAAATTTCTCCAAGGAAGCACAAAATATCTATATGTATTTTGACATAGCTATATTGCCTCATCTTTAAACTTGGCTACATTAGATACCTTCAAATACAAAAATAATAAAGTTTTCTTTTAGCCTTAATATGAACTATGAAAGCCATGAAATATTTTAGAGAAATACCTAATACAAATTCAATGAGTTGATTTGCATTGCAATGAACAAAAGATAGAAATAGGGTTGGACGATGTTTCTATCAAAAAGGTACTTTCCTATTTGAGCAATGACTATCAACCCACGTATGCCACTCTCCCCTTTAAAATTTGGGAATATGGGCTTGTAATAATTACTTGTTGTAGGAGGGTTGTTGCCGTTGTTGTTTCTCCAATTTTTGATTTATCATTATAGATCATCAATTTGCTGAGGCTGGGTATAAATTCTGACTGATTAATACCAACTTTGACTCAGCCTAATCTGCTGAGATTGCATGTGCACTCTCTCATCACAAGATTACGACTAAAATGACAAAAGGGGGAAAGAAAGGGAGAAGAGGGAAGTGGCAGGAGTGAACACTCATATGTGTGCCTATCCACAAGCATAAATAATGTCATTTATACTTAAATAACTACATAAAAATACATGAACAAAAATAGATTACGAGAATGAACAAGGAATGTACATTAAACATCCAATTACATAGTAACCAACAATAGCCAACTATTGTTAGAAATACTTCACCAAAATAACAACTTCTTGAATGACTAACATTTTCTAGAATGTACGAAGTGATATTTCAAGGGATTCCAATTCACTTAAACATAAGTACCTGTAAACCATTCACAAGATCTCACTCTGAATAGTAAAGAGGTGTGCCCTTGTTGTCGCTGTATTATCTAATCTGAGAACAAATTATATATAACATTCAAGTAAAAAATATCCACACTCAAACCTTGTTATAAGAAAATGCATTTAAACTGGTCTGTGTGGACTATTTAAAGAGTGACACTTGTTTTAGTGGACTAGACTCTAATAGCTACTCAGTTTTATTGACAGAAAGAACCAAGATGAAGACGGCGACACTGTTTCTGCTTCTAGTCACCACAACCTGCCTACTGCTGGCATCTAAAGGGACTACAGCGTTCGAATATGCTGCGGAATTCACGATTCTCTTAGATAATGATAATGCACGAGAAAGATGGGAAGATGTTGTTATTGCATACCAACAACAAATAAGGGATATAATACCCGTTATAAGGAATAACATTAATAACAATGATCTTCGAAACACACTTTTAAACATAAACGAAAACAATATTGGGGAATACGTGGGTAATCCATACAAAGATGAAATTATAGGCATCGCAGAGAGGCTGAATGGTGTAACGGTAGGAGATATTGTAATGATTAATGTGTACTATGAAATAGCAGTTTATGGCAATCTCTTTTCCAAAAATACTTCAATTGCATGTACAGGAATAGTTGCCAGCGATGACGATAGTGTTCTTCATGGACGAAATTTGGACTATGATATGTATCAATTGCTTAAAAATATGGTTGTTACCGTAAAATTCATGAAAGATGGGCAGCTAAGCTACGTGGGTACTACATTTGCTGGGTATATTGGACTCCTTACTGGACTCAAACCCAAACGATACACTATTTCATTAAATGAGAGGAGAGAACATTTGAACGGTCATGACAATGCTTGGATAGGTAACCTGGATACGTCTGTTGCATTTGCTATCAGAACTATGCTTAGTGAAGACGACTTGTATTACGAACATGCTAAAGGCCTAATGGAAGATGCTGAGCTAAGCTCTCCATGTTATATCATCATGGGAGGAGTTAAAAAAGGAGAGGGAGCTGTGATAACAAAAAGTATGAATGTCGATAGTACGGTCATAGACTTGAGTACAGAAAATGAGTGGTTTGTAGTTCAGACAAATTTTGATCAAGGACATCTAAATGACAACCGTATCGATGCAGTCAATAGCCTGAGGGACAAGTGCGATGGTAAAGCAACTTACCACTGTCTTAGGAGAGTAATGACAACTCACCCAGTTAAAAATGTTCGCACAATATACACTGTGATAATGACTGCCACTACTCCTTTTACCTACCAAAGTATAATCTACAACTGATGGTGCTGATCAGACATCAATATCTAGCTAGTCATAGATTTAGACAGTCTAGTAGTCATTTCATCTTATGTCAAGCATTATTGTTGGTAGGAATGTAGCATCACTAACTCTAGCATTAAATATAAGTGATCATTCATCAACTTCTTGAATACTTTTCCTTATTTTTCTTTTTTTCATTAAATTCAAATATTCTTTGATGTATATAACTTTGTAATAATAGCAAATTTTATCGTTAGCAGCCAATGTTGAACTTGACCCAACATTTCAATCAGCCCAGAATGAATTTGTAATAAAAATCTAATACCACTTTATAGACTTCCCAATTTATAGACCTCCACCACTGCAATTCTTGTAGTAGTATAACAACCTAAATAATAAGTATAGCAGATAAAAGGAGAGCCTTTGATAGACAGAGCCAACCACTAGAGGGAATTGCATCAAGGGTTCCTACTAGTGGGCACTGAATTATCTATTGGTTATATCTTAATAGCTACTATTTTTGAGAGATACTATTGGTAAATAATATTTTTAACAAGTTAACACTTTATCTATTATGTGAATGGATATAAAAGATAAACACCAATTTGGTCTCCTCCCTTCCCCCAATTAAATTTTGACATTCAAATTTTCTAGGAATGCCATTTTGACAAAGTAAAAAACTAAATGATCTATAATATTAATAATAGTTCTCTGTGTGTAGTCATAAAGTACTAAAATAAAATTGTGAAAAGGTCACCTGTCCTGCAAGTTTGTTTCCCACTATGAGAAATAATTATCTTACACAGATAAACAAGTTCTACTTACAGTGAAGAAAATGGTGAATAAATGGTGACTGAATCATCTAGTGCGCAATTAAGCGTAGCGGCTGGTTACCTAGTAGCAACACCTGCACTGGGTATGTCTCTTCCTGCGCAAATGTCCGTTGTATGCTAATCCAGAGTGCAGTTAGACTACGCCCCAGACAATCAAAGGTAGATAGGGTTTAAGTTATGGTCCAGGTGCATATTTTGTCTCCTTACCAGATTTTTTTTATTTTTTTTATTATTAACTGGGTAAAGTTATGTGATAAAATGCTTGAGTGCTGATCATTCATTTTTATTGGCATGTGAACCCACTAGCTGATGTGGCACACTTGAAAGGCTTAAATGGATCCAAAGCATTGATGCTAACTTTCAACAAGTACTGTTGTATTATCTTTGAAAATTTTGTATTTGAAAGACTATAGAATATTTAGTCATAACATTTAACTGAAGCAGGGTGGTGTTCATCCATCCCAATGTGGTTCAAGCTTGTGACTTAAATTAATAGAGTGCATGTCTTACAATAGACAATCTTGTGCTTATTGCCTAGATTATTAGCAATCAACCCATCTCTTCCCAGAGTACACTTTTGCTGGTAATGAAACGTCACGTATGCATCTCATTCAAGTGAGTCACCTAAGCCTAAGTAACTACCTTACATTTGAGAAGTAAATGGAATCACAGAAGCTCTACTTGTAGACATCTAAATCTCTAAGTTGTCTTCTAATAAATGTGTTATCCCTCATATACTAAGAATATTGTAAAGTTTATTTTATTACTTTGCATGAACTTAATAATATATTCATTAATAATTGATGACAATCTTTTTATTGTGGTCAATTTTAAAATGAAGCAATTTTTCCGACCTCTGTTTTGACAATTGCAATTCAACGCATAGCTACAATACTGTATAATATTTTGATTTAAATTTTTTTTATATAGCTAATACTATTTTTATACTATGAGTTTTCAAGTGTGGCTAGCTAGCTATGATAATCAATGACTAAACTACCTATCCACCATAAAGAGAGAAATAGATTGGTTCCTACCACAGAGTTTTCATCTTTCCTGAAACAGTAGAGCATTCTATGACAGTGACCTTTGTTATGTCTAATGTAGTCTACAATATACAATGCTGGGAGATGAATTGAAACAATTAATCTTCCTCACGGGTTTTCTAAAATTCACAGCTTTATAAATTGAACAAGTTTACTTAGGTTTATGTACTAATTGTACCATGATACGTCCAAACCATCCAATCAGATTGCTTGATTCATGGTAAATTATTTCATACCCATCTCCTAGGAGGTGAATAAGTAAATAATCCTATCAAAAATTTGTTTTATGAATTTTCTATAGCCCTAGAGCCATGGTCAAGTCGGTTGCACCCCTCCGTGTTTGGTCAGTACATATTTGCACTATCCTCAAGCCTTTGGCCCTCGGTTGAGTTTAATCCTGTACTGACCTCTACGTCATGGTGTAACCTATCCATGTACATTATGAAGTGTTATAATTATTGTGCAATAAATATATAAATAAATATACTATAAAAATGCTAAACTTTCATTCTGGTACGTAACTTTTTCAATACAATTGAGCTTGTCTGGTTCAATAAAGAAATCAACAAATGTTAAAACATAAAGAATAACTCCAATAATGGACATTATCCAAGCCATTGGAAGCCCACTGAATAATCGAAAAGAATATGGAGTCATGTATAAACTAGGATCATATTTTCTTTTTTTCTTAGACTTCAGCTTTTTTACTTTCTCTTCTTTTTCAGCAGATTTTAACCCATTACTCCTTGCAGCACCCAAAACTGCTCCAAATACTTCTCTACAAGTATATATTGAACGGACTTGGAGGAGAAAAGCAGCCTCGTAGCACACTAACCCCAAGAATCCTCCCACTTTGAGCACATAAGTCAAGTTGGACACTCCAAAGGCAGCACCTATTGGCAGCACAGCAGCAGTAAACCTCAGCACCAGCCTGAGTAGCCAGTCATGCTTGTACTTGGGCTCCTCTGAAGTGTCATGGCCAGTAATGATGCTGTATATACTGTTCACTTGAATGTGGACGCAAAGAGTGAAAGTAGAGAGAACATCGATGGAAGGGAACAGGACAAGATAATAGGAGAGGACCCTGAGGGGCAAGTTGTGGTCACTGCTGGTGAATACTGCCTAGAAACATGTTCCAGAATATATTATTGTAGGATCATTCACTATAATTCAGTTAGAGTCATGCAATGAGTTAAAATATAGTCAGTTACAATATAATGGCAACAATCTGCTTCAGCAAAGGCACATTTTTTAAACCACTGGAACAAAAATTAAGCATTTTCATCGGTTCTATTGGAAGAATTCAGAAATAGCTCTTATCTATAGCAAATCATAGTGTGAATGCATTTGATCATTTGAAGAAGTATCAGTCACTTATCAGAAAAATATATAAAATATTAGTATAAAAATATTGAAGGTAATCTTAGTCAATATGATAAGTACACTTACCCAGTTCAGTGTGCATACTTCTTCAATAGTAGCTCTGAACCATAGCGGGACAACTAACCCAATGCAGAGGTAGGAAAAGCATGTGATGATCATTAGAACGACAAACAGCCAATGCAGCAGCTGCTTTTGCTTGATAGGGTGAGAGAGAGATGGAATTCCTAACTGGAACATGTTGGCAAATAGGAAAATAGGAATAGCTTGGAGCCAGCCCTTGGGGTCAAACTTAAATGCCACATTAGCAATTGGGATGTTAGTTGAAGAATTCGAATATTCATCGTCATCAATGTAGTCCATACAGGAGTCTCCACCCTCAACCAGCCGATAAATGCTGTAAATAGAGGCGACCCCTATGGTGAAGAATCTCAAAAGACCAAGCAGTAGTTGGAACATAGCCTGTTCCTTCAAGTTTAGCAATGACAGCGTAGTAACAACCGTGGCAAATATTGCGATGCTGATATAATAGGAATACAAGCAACCTACTGGTGGTAGCACACGATGCAGGAATGAAGCACCAGTACACCTTAAACTCTCATGTATGTGATAGAATGGAATATTTGTAGCCCAAGCTGAGCCAGCCACTGTGGTATATGACCAGCAGCAAGAGAAGATGTACAGAGATTGCAATGTCAGATAGATATATTTTGCTGTTTTGTTGAAAAAAATTTCGCATAAGTCCGAAATTTCATACTTGCGATCCCGAATAGTCCCATAGGTCGGGATACCAATGGTGAGGTTGCTTGAATTATTCTCTCTTTCTGTCTCAGTGCCACTAGAGTCCAATCCATCTGTGGCATTCTTGAAGTCTTCTAAACCTTGAAGCAACTAAAAAATATTGAGAAATTAATACTACTCAAATGATAACACTATAAAGTTGATCAAAGAAAAGCTCTAGATACATTATAATTTCTTGTAAATTCACATGTAGCTACACACTTGCTATTGCCCTTCTTTTTTTTTCCTTTTTTTTTTTTTTCTTTCTTTTCTTCTTTTTTTTTGTTTTTTTTTTTGTTATAGCTAGTATTGGTAACCCTTGCATTACCTGAGCTCTTGCTATGACCTCCAATATGTAGTTGCTACTGGCCCAGCTCACCACAGTGATAGCCAACAGTGTTGGTACAGCTGCCAAATAGCCACTGTAGGTGAAGGTGAAGGGAAAATTTAGAAATCCATTACCAATGCAAAGATTAACATAGAAGAAAAAACCCCAGACTATGTTCAAGTCATTAGAGGACTTCTCAGTTTTCTTCTTCTTTGGCATTATCTTTCCATTTGTCTGCTTCACTTCAGTATTTGTCCAGCTTGTGGCACCCAATGAATTTGAAAGGTATCAGAAACACAAGCATGAAATGGAGCCAGCATTGTTGAATTTTAGACTTCCTGACATTTTGTGCTAACTGTCCACTTTTGTTAGAACTATGTCATAGTAATATTATAGTGTCTTCTTTATATTATATGTATAGCTAGCTAAAGAAATGTAGAAATCCTAACGCTCTTAGTGATCAATTTCACTCGTACTGTAGGTTATTAAATTTTCTCGGGATTTTTTTTTTTTTTTTAATCTAGCTGAAATGCACTTTGAGCAAAAACTTATAGCTAGCAGCAGTGAGTTGCATGATCCTATGAAAGAATTGGAATTTCATTATAATTATTATTTCTCTGCATAGAGGCAGACACTTTACCGACTAGGTTGGCGGACTCGACTCGTCTAGCTCGTGAGACCGCGGTGTAAATTAAGTAAAACGGTGTGGTGGTCTAGTCTGGCAACTCGACTAAAAACAGATAGCCCATAGCACAATAATAGCAACTCGTTAAACATGTGGTGTATATAGCACTGGTACCTATTACTGGCACAACGGTCCTCCACCTATGTGGTTCTCGTAGCAACAGTTTATTTTCATTCTTACAATATATTTTTCATATTGTTAGTTGTACCATTACCAATTAACTTCTTTAACTATTGCATTATAATATCTCTTTGCTAATAATCCCACAATTCTAGTTAATATTGTATATTTGATGTACATGAAATACAAAACAACATGTAAAACTTTCTTCGGATATCTTGTAGTACTGCATGCAGTACATGATTTCAGAAAATGTCAGTTACATGTCTTAAACCCACAACAATGGCACTCTGGATTTCAGTGGGATAATCAGTCAAAAATGCCAAATTAAAATTGCAAAATGTAAAGAACAAATGAATCACAACATAAAACTGCTGGAGTCTGGTGAACACTCGACTTTATCAGGGTGCACTCCTAGACTAACAAGCGTGAGAATAAACAGGCAGAAGCCAAGCACGCCCACAATCACCACGGCAACTGGAGAACTGAAAATGCAACTGGAGAAAGGTGTCATATAGAGCTCTGACCCGCTCTTGCCATCTCGCTTGCCAAACAGTGTCCCAGCATTCTGCACGGTGAGCAATGACTGCTTCTCCTCAGAGTTCTTTATAAGTCGAGATCCTCCAGATACATTGATATAGCTAGGCTGAAACTTAGCACGGCACACATATATGGATCTCAACTGAAGGATGGTCGGAAAGAAGAAGCAAATGTTGAATCCCATGAGTCCCGCGTACTTCAGGACATACACGAGGTTGGCAACTCCAAATGCAGCCAGGATGGGAACAACGGCAGCAAAAAAACGGAAGAGGGTCTTTAGAATAAAATCGAGCCATTTGTACTTGGAAGGAGGAGCTTTGGACGTATCGTGACCCATCACCAGGATATAGAAGTTGTTGACGATGGTGTGAACCATCAAGGGATATGCCGAGGCCACGTCCAACGAGGGGAACAGGACGATATAATAGGCCAAGAGGCGCAGTGCAATGGAATGATGCTTGCCTGTGAGCTCACTCTAACAGAAACAACAACAGTAAAATTACATTAATAGTAAGAAATAATTCAAAGTTTCATTCCAGTATGGTAAGGTGGTGTAGAAATAGGTCTAACCACAACCAAATTATATATTTACTGGTTAACATATCCCATTATGATATTAGTCACCTCAATAAAGTAAGGAAACTAGAGTGCTTGTAAAAGTACAACAGAAGAATATGTCGGTGAGGAACTATCAGTTCCACATACCAAAATCACTGTTAAGATGACTACTTAATAGCTGGATAGTGATTTAAAGACGTAGAATTTCTCATGACTCACTGAGAGACATTATTGTGGACTTAGTGGTGGTACTTCTTTTCAGCAACTCCAAATTTCTTTTTATTAGTATGGATCATCACATTGCTACCCACCAAGTGGTACTAATTTTGCTCTGGCCAGGTTGAATAAAAACAAGAAACAAACATAAAAGAGAATGGAGAAATACAATGGAAATGTCACTACTTAGCTAAAGATTAGCACGAAGTAAACATTTGACTAACAAGTACATATTATATTAACTGCCTTTACACACATTTTTGGGCTACTACAGCAGTAAGTTAGGGTTAGCCTCAAAACTGCACACAATAATTCCCTATTTTGTATTTATTTCAAGCCAAACAGTTGCAGTGAGTGGTTATTATTGAAAACCCTTTACCATATGTAATTGAAAAATGTGGCCTTTTTCTTAAGCTGGAGTTTTCTTTGTTGGTAACTAGCAGTAGTTTAAATAGTCAAAATGGCTTATCTAAAATACATGGAGCTACTCATAACTATATTTTTTAAAATGGACTGAATAATGCCTCCCTAAATTAGGTGAATACTAGCTAAAACATTAACTTTAGGCAAACTAAATAAATGCAGCCTTTTTGCTACTTTCGCTTGAAATTTTTGAAAAAAGCAAAAATCATTTTTTATCATTAATTTAGAAACCTTGTAGTCAGAATTGCTGGCACAATGGCCCACTTGTGCTCACATCACTAGTTATTGCATATTAGGTATGCCAACTCTCACACACATGTACAATATATAAATATATATTGTACATACAAACAGTACAGGAATCATCTTAGATGCGTTAGAAATGATAGCACTCTGAAATAGAAAAGTGTTGATTAAATCTCCCTGAATTTTGTCCCTGTGCATGTATGTATTCTTAGAAAAGTAGACAAGGATATGTCTAACCCATCTCACTGCTACAATGTAACTATCTCACTGCTACAATGTAACTATCTCACTGCTACAATGTAACTATCTCACTGCTACAATGTAACTATCTCACTGCTACAATGTAACTATCTCACTGCTACAACGTAACTATCTCACTGCTACAACGTAACTATCTCACTGCTACAACGTAACTATCTCACTGCTACAACGTAACTATCTCACTGCTACAACGTAACTATCTCACTGCTACAACGTAACTATCTCACTGCTACAACGTAACTATCTCACTGCTACAACGTAACTATCTCACTGCTACAACGTAACTATCTCACTGCTACAATGTAGCTATCTCATTATACCACATAATGCATGTCAAGCACAAACCCATTGAATTCTGATCATGCATTGGCAGAATAAGGTGAGTAACAGCACACAGCAGAGGAGCAAGAAAGGAATGTGGAAAATGTTGGAGGAGCATGACTGAATTTAATTAATAGAATTTTAATCTTACGCTTAAATTTACATGGTGCAATTAAATGAACCGGAACTGCATGGCTATGATAGTTCATATTGTCTTGATACAAATGATTGTGCAACTTCATAGGATATCCAAGTCATCTGCTGTTTGTTAATGAGTATGATAGTGGTATGTAATTATGAAGTCTTTGCTGTGTCGTGGGATTTCATTAAAATAAACGCCTTTGATACCTTAAGAGAAAAAAAAACTACCTTCTGCAAAGTGAATTGTAAGGAAAACCCAACCCCCAGGTGTCTTATAGTCAAGAAAGTACTGCAGCAAATCTTGGCAAACCACCCAATAGAAATGTTAGGGGGCCAGACCTCCTTAACAAAAGTTGGAAGGGCACATAACCCCCTGCCCATCCATCCCCCGCCTCCCCCCGCCCACTCCACTGTACAGGAATAATGATCTCATGAGGTGTTCCTCCAGCAGTGACTTTCATATGATACGAGTTGGAGCACTTGGACCCATATGTTTAGAGACCCTTTACCTTATCACATAACATTCATGCTGAGGAAGATAAGTGGCAGTTGTACTGCACGTGCTCACACTTTCACTGGCAGTGCTTCAGTCATGAATATGTAATTAGAAAATACTTATTACTCGATATTGTATTGGTGTGAAGGATCATTCTGTCACTATGAATATCTGGGAATAGGTGGAAGTGTGGGTTGTAGCATGTGTTCATCATGTGAACTGCATGTTGGGGGGAGGGGCACAAGTTGGTAGCTGTCAGGTGGCTAATTAAGTATAGTACAGTTGATGCAATCTTGAAGCCTTTGACATCAGTCCTTATTACATTGTTTTACTTAGAAAGTATGGAGTTAAAGTTTGTGTCAAATCTCAGGGCATGCAGGAGTGGGTTATATTCATCTACTATAGTCCGTCTGTCTGTCTGTTGGTCCTTCCATCTGACTACTTGTTTGTCAGTCTGTCTGTCAGTCAGTCAGTCTGTCAGTCAGTCAGTCAGTCTGTCAGTCAGTCCATCTTTCTGTCAGTCAGTCAGTCTGTCTGTCAGTCAGTCTGTCTGTCAGTCAGTCTGTCCATCTTTCTGTCAGAATATCTTTTCCTAAGAATATTCCAGACACATCTCTGTGAAATAAAGAAGTGTTGAAATGTGAGGATTAATGGTTTCAATTGCTCTAATGACATCACGAATTTTTTAATACTTCTGAACAATATACAGCGCATTACGAGGACAGACAGACACGCTGACAGACAGACAGGCTGACAGACAGACATGCTGACAGACATGCTGACAGACAGACAGGCTGACAGACAGACAGATTGACAGACAGACAAGCTGACAGACAGACAGACTGACAGACAGGCTGACAGACAGACAGGCTGACAGACAGACAGACAGGCTGACAGACAGACAGACAGGCTGACAGACAGACAGGCTGACAGACAGACAGCAAGGCAGACTTAAGGATGAACCAACCTACCCCGAGATTTATCATCTTACTTTCCACAAAAATAAATAAATAAATAAAAGGAACTGATGTCACAGGTTTCAGCCACCCTGACAACCACCATCTTGAGCCCCTCCCCCCAACATGCAGTTCACATGTTAGACACATGCTACAACCCACACTCCGCCACACACTTCCAGATATTAGATATTCACAGCAAGATAGAGCATGTGGGATACTTCTGATAAAACAAAACTGAGTAAAAATGTATATTTTTATAATTGCATATCTACGACTAAACTACTCTGATCTGGAACACAGAAATTTCAGTGTCCATGCATAAACAAACAAGTTGTATTAAATCTAACCTAAAAATAAATTATCAAAAAAGCAAGCTATACTGAGAGTAAAAGTCATGTAGATTGCCATGCGTGAAATGATACTTTACCGGGTCGGTACGGGGTCGCCACATCGTGCAGGAAAGTTAACTGGACGACACTGAAGAGATACTAAGCAGCAAGGTATACATAACATAACTTGATAAGAAACGAGTATAGGAAGCTACCCTAAGCATACACACAAGCATTATAGACTAGTGGCAGTGGAGCTTACTGGGGGGGTGGCACACATCAATAGAGAGGTCGTGGCAAGACGGTTTCAACCAAGAGGAGGTGTGATAACAACTAATGTCCTTAGTTACACCACAACAATTTAATATGCTATACATTACAAAGTGTCAGCTTTTGAGGTATGCAGACAGACAGACAGACAGACAAACAAAAGATACGACAGACAGACGGACGGACAGACAGCAGGCAACTGATGTCACTCAGTTACATCACAACAATTTAACTACAACTTCCTTTATGCTACATTACAAAGTGTCAGCCTTTGAGGTATACGGACAGACAGACAGACAAACGAAAGACAGGCAGGCAGACAAACAGACAGACAGGCGGCCCGACCAACAGGACAAATGAATGCAACTGGGGATTTAGCATCTTTCTTTTTGCAAGGCTTCAGGATTGCATCAATCTCATAAATTGGCCACCTGACAACCCACTTGTGCCCCTCCCCCTACATGATGAACACATGCTACCACTCACACTTCCACACACCGAGATATTCACAGCTAGATAACACATGTGAGATCACTATCATCAAAACAACACTGAGTAAAAAATGTATTTTTAAGATTTGCATATCCATTACCGAAGTTCTCAGGAATAAAGACAGCTCACTTCTATGAACACAACTACTACATACACCAAACTTTGCTAAAAAATTATTTTTAAAAATGAAAAGAAAAAAACACCAACTAGACAGTGAATGAGGAAATTTGAAATTAACGTGCGTGAAGAACAATACAAATAAAATACAAGATATCTTGAACCCTTGCATTAGCAAAAATTCTCGTTCACCAGTGTGAACTCCAAGTATAGATTTCAGCAGCATACTGAAGTTATATCCCCTTGGGGCATTCTGACAAGAAATAATGTCCTTCTTCGTGTGGCTCTCTAGTACACTTTTAGTCTGCTAGTCTGCTACCACGTGGTAAGCTTTACTAACAGTCATCAATTCCTATCACAAGTTCACTGATAAGCATGCCGCCCCTGACTCACTTTCCTCGCTCGCTCACCATGGAAACACCAACGCTCACTCTATCTAAACAAGGAATGAAATAAACTTACGAAGTTGAGAGTGACAGTTTCCTGGATGCTCTCTCTAAACCACAGCGGGACGATGATTCCAAGAGACATGTAGCAAAACAATGCCGTACCAAACATGGCTGCCGTCAAATACCACATGTACTTCTTTTGCTTGATGGGATGGGTAAGGGATGCCAGGCCTTGATGTAAGATAAACGCGTAAGTTAGTACCGGGATGGCTGTCACCCAACCCTTAGGGTTAAATTTTAAAATAATGTCCTTGCTTGTATAATTGCTAGAATAATCCAAATTGTCACTGCCATTTGCAAAATAGTCCGGGACCGGACAGACTCCGCCTCCTCCTATCGTCTTGGCTAAGGCGTAGATGATGATGGCGGCCACAGTCAGGAACCTCAGGAGACCAAGGAACATCTGCAGAATTGCCTGACAAAATGGAGGAGGAGTGGGAGGGAAAAAAAAGAATGAAAGTGCTTGTCATTTCATGACATACTATTATTAGCACAGGGTTTGGTAATGGTTGTTATTCCTGTGCAATGACTATTTTTATATGACTAAATAATACTTTCATAGCTAAGATGCAGCTACAATTATATCCACACCTATTTTATAAACCGCTTACTTGAAAATTCAGTGACCTTATGTTGCTTTATAAATTAACACTAACCCCAACAGTTCCAACTCCCTTCTCCTTCCCACACTCCCATACCCCCAATTTCACACTTAACCATTCCCTTCCCCGCCCCCCCCCCCTCCCCCCACCACCCCTCCTTACCTGTTCCCGAAGGTCTATCAAGGAAAGTGTGACCACAATGATAGCAAAGAGAAACAGAGAGAAATAATAGGCGTCTGTGCACGACTGTTCCTCAGGCAACACGGTATGCTGGAAGCTATCACTTTCATTGCACGTCCGTTCAACACCTCCAAACTTGTAAGGAATGTTGATGGCCCAAGCCGAGCCAGCAACGGTAGAGAAAGACCACAGGGCCAAGAAGCAGTAGACGCTGAGGATCACCAGGTAGACATACTTGACGTATCTGTTGAAGAAGATCTCACACAACTCCACCACCTCAAACTTGCGCCGCACCGTTATCTCGAAGGTGGGATGTGTACGTTGCTCCGATGTGAGTGCAAGCTCATCTTCGCTGCTCATGACATCTCTTTTGTTGGCCAAGTGTAAATACTCTAGAGCCTAAATTAAATAGACAAAACAAAAAGATTAATTCACTAACCATATATAATATCAACAGACATATATAATATCAACAGACATATATAATATCAACAGAAAACAAAGCTTGATAACAAAGCTTATATTATCTATATCAAATAAATACAGAAAACAAAGCTTAATACAAAGCCGATTCACCAGCTACGTATCTATATCAAATAAAAACAGAAACTATAACCAAAGCTTATTCACTAGCTATCTCTATCAAATAAAAAAAAATTTTAAATAGAAAACAAAGCTCATAATAGTTATTCACTCACTATCTATATCACATACAAACAGAACATAGGGCTTAC